>ENA-OFDP01000019-OFDP01000019.1-metagenomes-genome-assembly--contig:-NODE-19-length-123783-cov-11.268662_pt1 | contig 123783 bp, 109 predicted proteins | sample MGYA00153389_OFDP01 | MGnify analysis MGYA00153389
GTAAAAAAGGGGGTTGCTACACAACTAATCATTTATTAGTTGTGCAACAGCCCCTCTTATCTTATTAATTTATTACTACATTATTGCATTTATAACATAACTTAATATAAACAATCCAGTTACGATATATAGTATCGGATGTACGTCTTTTACTTTACCTTTTACTATCTTAGCTACGCAGTAGAATATGAAGCCTCCTGCAATACCAGTAGATATACTATATGTGAATGGCATAAGTACTACAGTTAAGAATGAAGCTGCTGCTATTTCAAACTCAGCCCATTTTATTTTACCAAGTGACTCCGCCATTAATATACCAACTACTATCAAAGCTGGTGCAGTAGCTGCTGCTGGAACCATTCCAGCGATAGGTGCTAAGAATAAGCATGCAAGGAACAATACTCCTACTGTTGTGGAAGTAAGACCAGTCTTACCACCTTGACTTATACCTGCAGCGCTTTCAATGTATGTTGTTGTATTGCTTGTTCCAAGTAATGCACCGATTGAAGTTGCTGTCGCATCTGCAAACAACGCTCTCTCTAGCTTAGATGACATGCCATTTCCTTTATGGAAAGCCGCTTCGTCCTTATCATCAAATATTCCAGCTTTTCTTCCTGTACCAAGGAAGGTACCAATTGTATCAAAAGTATCTGTCAATGAGAATGCGAATATTGTTGTTAATGCAATGAATACCTTTGAAGGATCTGCAAACAATCCTACGAAATCAAGCTTAAACAATGTTGGTGTTATGCTTGGAATTGCAAAACTGATTGTTGAGAAGTCTGGAACTAGAGTAACCTTGAAGAAAATACCTATAACTGTTGTTCCTACTATACCAATCAGAATTGCACTTTTAACATTTCTGAACATAAGTACTAATGTGATTACTAGACCAATCAATGCAACCTGTGCAACAGGATCTTTGAAATTAACTATTGCAGGTATAACGTCATGGAATATACCACCTTCGCCAAGTGCAACAATTTTATTGTATGCTTCACCAGTGAATTGTAAGAAGTGCGCTTCTTTTATTCCGATGTATGCTATGAAAAGACCAATACCACCACTTATTGCATATTGTAGTGATTCTGGTATACCATCAATAATCATTTTTCTAATTTTAGTAACTGTAATTATAATGTTTATAATACCGCAGATAAATACCATAGCCAAAGCTTGTTGCCATGAAAAACCTAAACCGAAAACTACAGTAAATGTAAAGAATGCGTTTAGTCCCATACCAGGTGCTTGTGCGAATGGTACATTAGCAACAAAGCCCATTATGAAGGTACCAATAGCCGCTGCTATGATTGTTGCAACAAATACTGCACCCTTATCCATACCTGTTTGAGAAAGAATTGTTGGATTAACAAATATTATATAGGCCATTGTCAAGAATGTTGTGAAACCTGCTAGCATTTCCGTTCTAACGTTCGTTTTATTTTCTTTTAGCTTAAAAAACTTTTCCACTGAGTACACCTTCCTTTACCTTATTTTAATTTAAGAATACTAATTAAAATTCGAACTTGTAAGTATAATTGTACACTATTGTTCGGTAATAATCAAACGTTTTTTTAATAAAAATGAATATAATATGTGATTTTGTCATGTCATTATATATTTTAATACTTTTTGTAGCATACCTTAACATTATATTATTGATACTAATTCCCATTTTAAAATTCTCTACCTTACTATATTTATATGAAGCTGTCCTATTTAATATTACCCATTTATGAAACAAACATTCCAATATATAGTAATTTGCCTATCTAAATAAAAAGCACCAAGCATAATATGCCTGGTGCAAAAGAACTAATTTAGTTATACTTTTTCTCTCTTTGTATAATGAGTATGCAGAATATGGTGAGCTTTATGACTATTTGGTTTCTCCATATAATCATCATATAGAGCCTTTACTTCAAGGTTTTCATGGGACTTTCTATGTTTTCTTGATTGATCAATGCTGTAAAGACCTTGAGCTCTCAGCTTCTTAACTTCTTCTGTCTTTTCCTTATCCATAATGATTGGCTGACCGCCACCATTTATGCATCCGCCTGGGCATCCCATTACTTCAACGAAGTGATAGTTCGCTTCACCAGATCTAATTCTTTCAAGAAGTCTGCTTGCATTTGCAGTACCATGAGCAACCGCAACCTTAACATCCATGTCCTTTATTCTAACTGTAGCTTCCTTTATACCTTCCATTCCTCTAACTGCAGTGTACTCAATTTCCTTTAAGTCTTGGCCAGTAAGTATGTCAGCAACTGTTCTAAGTGCTGCTTCCATTACTCCACCTGTGGCACCAAATATAACACCGGCACCAGTTGAGTCACCAAGTATCGTATCATAGGATGCATCTTCTATAGCTGGGAAGTTTATTCTAGCTTGCTTTATCATTTTAGCTAGCTCTCTTGTTGTAAGTACTGCATCAACATCCTGCAAGCCATCAACTGATAACTCTTCTCTGCTTGCTTCATACTTCTTCGCAGTACATGGCATTATTGATACTACATACATATTCTTTGGATCAATGCCAGCTTTATCTGCATAGTAGGATTTCGCTACAGCACCAAACATTTGTTGTGGTGACTTACAGCTGGATAGATTCTCTATGAAATCGTGGTGATTGTGTTCACAGAACTTTATCCATCCTGGTGAACAAGAAGTTATAAGCGGAAGTTTTCCTCCGTTATTAATTCTGCCTAGCAGCTCCGTACCCTCTTCTAATATCGTTAAATCAGCACTAAAGTTTGTATCGAATACCTTGTCAAATCCTAATCTTCTAAGTGCTGCTATCATCTTGCCTTCTACATTGGTTCCAACAGGCATACCAAACTCTTCACCTAGAGCAACTCTAACCGCCGGAGCAGTTTGAACTACAACATGAAGATTAGGGTTTGATATAGCGTCCCAAACCTTTTCTGTATCATCTTTTTCTCTTAATGCTCCTACAGGACAAATCTTGATACATTGTCCGCAGCTTATACAATTAACATCGCCTATGCTCTTATCAAAGGATGTAGTTACTGTAGTCTTAACGCCTCTTCTTGAGAAATCAATTGCGCCTACTCCTTGTACATCCTTACATACGTTAATACATCTTCCACAAAGTATACATTTGTTTTGATCTCTTACTATAGATGTAGATGACTCATCAACAGCATAGTTTAATTCTGAGCCTTCATATGGTATTTCACCAACGCCCATTTCCTCAGCAAGCTTCTGAAGCTCGCAATTTAAATTTCTTGAACATATTAAACATTCTCTTTCGTGTCTTGCAAGTATAAGCTCCATTATGCCCTTTCTTGCTTCTCTAACCTTAGGTGAAGCCGTCTTAACAACCATCCCTTCTGCAGCAGGCAAAACGCATGATGCTTGTAAGGATCTTGCTCCTTGAACTTCAACTACACAGACTCTGCAAGCGCCAACAGCATTTAACCCCTTAAGAAAACATAGTGTCGGGATGTCAATGTTTAAAGACTTTGCAGCCTCCAATACGGTTGTCCCGCTTGGTACCTGTGTTTTAATTCCATCAATTGTGATATTAACCATTTCCATTCTAAAGATCCCCCTATAAAATAAATTCCTTAAACTATATATGTTTAGTACAAAACATTTGGAATCGTTTTAAGACCGATTTCTGTGTTAGAACTATATTCACTACTAAAAAATATTAAATTTAAATTTCTTTGTTTGCTAAATTGTGACATAAATCACTGTTTTGTTTATTATTTGGTTTATAATAATATTAAGATAGCATACAATTACATAATAACGAAATTGAATTAGATTGTCAATAAAATAACATAGATAAATGACTAGTTTTCTAAGTTACGCAATATAAAAAATATTCTAAATATTTAAACTAGTAATTATTATCCATTAATAAATTTTATTATTATTTGTAAAAGTCATTTAAAATTGAAAACATAAGTATTATAATAGACTTATAGTATGTCGAATATTTAACAATTTAGTAACTACAATTATTTAACTATATTAAATATAAATATGCCTAAGTTTTTCATCACTATATACTTAGGTATAGGTTTTGCACTAAACCTCTTCCAATAAATCAGAATGTGCAAAACATTTTCCTTGATTCATATGTTGTGAAAAATACGCCTTTGATAATACAAAATCGGATGCTTTAACTGATTTTGTAGATGATAAATCTTTTTCGCAACATATATAACAAAAAAAATTGCAAACAGCCCTTGGCTGTGCAGCTCAAAAGGAGAATCTTAGATGGAAAGCAATATCCAAAGAGTTTATACTATATGCGAAAAGGCACTTAATGACGGCAACTTAAGTAAAGAGGAGGTTCTAGCATTACTGAATTGCCCTGATGAACATTCAGATATAATTTTTCAAACTGCTGACAAGGTTAGAAAAAAAGAAGTAGGTGATCAAGTTCACTTAAGGGGTCTTATTGAATTTTCTAACTACTGCAGGAAGAACTGTGAATATTGTGGTATAAGAGGGAAAAATAAAACTATTAATCGATATAGATTAGCTAAGGAAGAAATTTTAGATACCGCAGCAAGAGCCGAGTCCCTTGGTTACAGGTCAGTTGTGATGCAGTCTGGGGAAGACCCTTTTTTCACTGCTGAGGTACTTGCCGACATTATTTTAAGCATAAAAGCAAAAACAGATTTAGCCATTACAATTTCAGCAGGTGAATTTACCTATGATGAATATAAAATAATGAAAGAAGCCGGCGCTGACAGATATTTATTGCGTTTTGAAACCTCAAGTGAGGAATTATATAAGAAGCTGCATCCCGATTCTAATTTTCAACAAAGAATGGAATGCCTTCATAACTTAGAAAATCTGGGCTTCCAAGTAGGAAGCGGATTCATGGTTGGCCTGCCTGGTGAAACTCCTGAGATACTAGCTGATAATTTGCTTTTACTTCAGACCTTAGATTTAGATATGGCGGGCATCGGACCCTTCTTGCCAAATCCAGATACCACTTTGGCAGGAGCTTCAGGGGGGACCTTGATCAATAGCTTAAAGGCAGTGGCCATAGCGAGATTACTGCTTAGAAATGCCCATATTCCTGCTACAACAGCAATGGGTACTCTAGATCCAAAGGGCAGAGAAAAAGCTCTGCAATCAGGTGCCAATGTAGTTATGCCTAATGTGACAGCCCAAGAATATAGAGAAATGTATCAGCTTTATCCAGATAAAATATGCTTAAATGATGACCCTGCACATTGCAGAGGATGCATTACCCGTAAAATAGAAGCCTTAGGAAGAGTTGTAAGTAAGGAACATGGCCACACATTAAAATAAGAAGGAGTATTAATTATGAATACTAAGTCAGAGAGACAAATAGCGGACTTCATTAGAGAAGATGAAATACAGAACCTGCTTAATACCACGCAAAGTTCCTCTAGAGAAGAACTTGAAGCTATAGTAGCAAAAGGCGAAAAAGCTTTGGGACTAACTCCTGTAGAAGTAGCAAAGCTTTTGAATACTGAAGATAAATATATAGTAGATAAGCTATTCAAGGCAGCTCATACCATCAAAGAAAAGATATATGGCAAAAGAGTCGTTATATTTGCTCCTTTATACCTAAGCAATTACTGTGTCAACGCTTGCAAATATTGTGGCTATGGATGCGACACCAGCATATTCCGCAAGAAGCTTTCTATGGATGAGCTGGTTCAAGAGGTAAAGATATTAGAGTCTATGGGGCATAAAAGAATAGCTCTAGAGGCAGGAGAAGATCCTGTAAACTGTGATATTGATTATATCATTGAGGCAATAAAGAAAATCTACAGCATTAATTTTGAAAACGGCAGCATTAGGAGAATAAACGTAAATATTGCTGCTACTACTGTGGAAAATTATAAGAAGCTTAAGGCTGCTGATATAGGCACATATATTTTGTTCCAAGAAACCTACCATAGAGAAACTTACTATGCAATGCATCCAAAGGGACCAAAGCATGATTATGATTATCATACCACTGCCTTTGACAGAGCAATAGAAGCAGGTCTCGATGATGTCGGAGCAGGAGTTTTATTTGGACTTTATGATTATAAATTTGAGGTATTGGCACTGCTAAATCATGCCTTGCATTTAGAAGAAAAATTTGGTTTTGGCCCTCATACAATATCAGTGCCTAGACTAAAGCCAGCAGAAGGAATGAACATAGCCGACTATCCATATCTGCTAACCGATGAACAATTTAAAAAAATCGTGGCCATATTTAGATTGGCTGTTCCATATACAGGTATTATACTTTCTACTAGAGAAAGCGCGGCAACAAGAGATGAGGTCATCCATTACGGAGTCTCTCAAGTTAGTGCAGGTTCTTGCACCGGAGTTGGCGGCTATAAAAATGAGCATGAAACCCATGAAGACTGCAATACAATGCAATTTAATGTTGAGGATCACAGAACCCCGGATCAAGTAATACATGGTTTATGTGACGCAGGCTATATTCCAAGCTACTGTACTGCCTGCTACAGACAAGGAAGAACCGGCGACCGCTTTATGCAGTTGGCCAAATCAGGAAATATACAGAATGTTTGTCAGCCTAATGCCATTTTAACCTTCCAAGAGTACCTTTTGGATTATGCTTCAGATGAAGTTAAGGAAATTGGCGAAGAGACTATTAAACAACATTTAAATGAAATAGGCAATGCACAGGTTAGAAAACTTACCGAAGAGCGTCTGGAAGAAATAAAAAAAGGCAAGAGAGATTTATACCTTTAAGGAGGCACTATGTTAGAAACACCTAGAAGCGTCAGACTTCATATTGCTATATTTGGAAGACGAAACGTTGGCAAATCAAGTCTTATTAATGCGATTACCAATCAAGATTTGGCTGTAGTTTCTTCAGTTGCCGGTACAACAACAGATCCTGTTTTTAAGTCTATGGAAATTAGCCCAATCGGACCTGTAACCCTAATAGATACAGCAGGAATAGACGATGAAGGCGAGTTGGGCGAGCTTAGAGTAAAGAAAACAAAACAGGTAATGGCGAAAACCGATTTATTAGTGCTGACAATAGCTGCTGATAGTAGTCCTAATCAGTGGGATGCAACCATTTTGGAAGAAGCAGAGAAGCGTTGTATTCCTGTAGTAGGCGTCGTGAGCAAGATTGACATTGCATCTGGTGAAGAAGCTGAAAGATGGTTTAACAGCAAAAAAATACCTTTTGCCCTTGTTAATTCAAATACACGACAAGGTATTGATGACCTTAAGGAAATTATAATTAATAATTACCCAAAAGAGTTTATGCCTGAGTCTATTGTTGGAGATTTGATACAGCAAAATGACATTATAATACTAGTAACACCCGTAGATGCAGGTGCCCCTAAATCACGCCTTATACTGCCTCAGGCACAGGTACTTAGAGATGCACTTGATGCAGGAGCTTGTGTAATGGTAGTAAGAGAACATGAGCTAAAGACAGCCCTTGACGGCTTAAAAAATCCACCTACACTTGTTATTACGGATTCGCAGGCTTTTGACTTTGTATCTAAGGTTGTGCCGACAGATGTACCCCTTACTTCTTTCTCCATATTATTCGCAAGATATAAGGGAGATTTAAGAGAATTTCTAAACGGAATTAAAGCCATTGATGCTCTTAATGTCGGTGATAAAGTACTCATTGCAGAAGCCTGTACACACTTCCCAAGCCATGAGGATATTGGCAGAGTGAAAATACCTAAGTGGTTGGAAACTAAGGTAGGTGGCAAGCTAGACTTCACTTGGGTGGTAGGCAGTGATTTCCCCGAAAATCTTGCTGATTATAAGTTGGTTGTTCACTGCGGTGCCTGTATGATAAATAGAGCAGAGGTATTGGCTCGATTAGACAAATGTAAGGAGTTAAATGTTCCTGTAGTAAACTATGGTGTTTTGATAGGATACATTACTGGAATATTAAATAGAGTGGTTCAACCCTTAGAAAAAAACAGGAGATGATTTTATCATCTCCTGTTTTTTTATTGTGCATTTATGTTATGATTTTGAGACTTATTATTTTGATCATCTTGTGCTTTTGGCTCCATTGTGTTATTTAGATGATCAATTACAATTATATCAACTCTTCTATTTTGTTTTTTATGTTCATTACTATCATTCGGAAACAAAGGTCTATACTCTCCGTAGCTTACGGTAGAAAGCCGTTCAGGCACCAAGCCATTATCAATCATCAATTTGCTAACATTAATAGCTCGTTGCGATGCCAGCTCCCAATTGGAAGCAAACTGCGAAGTTTTTATTGGGACATTATCCGTAAAGCCTTCAACTCTAGCATAATTAGGAAGTCCCTTAATAGCATTTGCTATTTTGGCAAGTACCTCTTGTGACTCCTTATCAAGTGCTGCAGAGCCAGAGTTAAAAAGCAAGCCTTCATTAAGACTCACGATTAAACCTCTATCATCTCGATATACTTTCGCCATGTTGCCTAATCCATTATCAACTATGTATTCTTCAAGCTTTTCTTGTGCGATATCCATATCACTCTTTGAAGGAGTTGGCGTGTCCTTCAAAATCCCATTAGCGCCAGAGTCTGGGGGCGTAATTATATTTCCTCCTCCCATCACTACGGCAAGCTGAGAAGCAACTGAATCAAATTTTGCTTTATCAACTTGACTCATGGAATACATAACAACAAAGAATATCATCAATAGAGTAATCAAATCGGCATAGGTCAATAACCAACGCTCATGATTCCCTGCATGCTCTTCTTCATGACGCTTTTTAGCCATATTAGTCCTCCTTGACGACACTTTCTTCCTTAACTTTCTGTTTTGTTTCCGTTCTAAAGGTGCCTAACTTTCTTCTTAATATACTCGGATTCTCACCAGTTTGTATTGATAAAATACCTTCCATTATTAGTTGTTTTTCTAAGGACTCTTGCTTTGCCTTCTGCTTGATTTTAGAAGCCAAAGGCAGATAAACAACATTTGCAAATGCAACACCATACAATGTTGCAATAAAAGCTCCAGCAATAGATTTAGATAATTCTTCAGGGGACGATAGGTTTCCAAGTACGTGTATAAGTCCCATAACAGTACCTATAATACCCATAGTTGGAGAATAACCTCCCGCTGCTTCAAACATCGATGCGTCAATCTTTCTTATTTGTTCCTTCACATACATTTCATTTTCAAACATGTTTTTAATCAATTCACCGTCAGTACCATCAATAACCATTTTGACTCCTTCTTTTAGCATAGGGTCAAAGGTATTGTTTTTATCCTCATCTATAAAGGTCTCTAAGCTCAATAAGCCTTCTTTTCTGGCAGTTTCAGCAATTTTTACAAAATAATCTATAAGTTCATCCTCACTATTTTTATGTGTCTTAAAGGTCTCTATAAAAAGATTAGGAAGCTTCTTGATATCCGACATATCAAAGGATATCATTACAGCACCTAAAGTACCCCCAAACACTATTAATGCCGGAGGAAGAAGAAATAGCGACCCTATGTGTCCTCCCTCAAGAACAAATCCCCCAATAAGCATAGCAAAACCAATAATAAGGCCTAATAACGTTGCTAAATCCATCTCTACCACCCTTTAATATTTATTAATATTATCACTTTATTAATCGGCACTTTTTGACACAAACAACACTCAAATATATATCCAAATCTACCAATTTCTATCAAATTATCATATTATTTAATTTTACGCGCACTATATTATTATGTCAATCGTCAAAAACTGACCTAATTCTCCAAAAAAAATAAGATTACATACGAATTATGTAATCTTATATATATCATATTTAAAATTCTTCCATCCCGTTAAGCCACCGTTGTGCCCGTTTCATTTTCTCGTTCTTGTATCACTTCATTACCAGGCACTACTCCACTTACAACAGGTCTTATTGCTCCAGTGGGGCATTTTAATAGGCAAGTAGCCTCACTACATTTACTAACACAAATATTTGAATCAATGACCGCCAAGTTATTTTCAACTTGTATAGCACCATATGAACAATTTCTTTTGCATAAGCCACAGCCAGTACAAGCAACAGAACATTGTTTAAGTGCTACTGAGCCCTTGTCCTTTGAACTGCAGTTAATTCTTACAGTTGCTCCTGCTGGTACCATCTGTATGATATTCTTAGGACATACACTTTCACATTTCCCACAACCAGTACATAAATCCAAATCAATTACTGGAAGACCCTCTTCGCTCATATACATTGCATCAAAGGGACAATTATTTGCACAAGTTCCAAAGCCAAGACAGCCGTATTGACAGCCCTTTGCGCCACCCATAAGCAGATTTGCAGCTACACAGTCTTGCACCCCATCATATTTATATTTATCAATGGCATTGCACTTAGAACCAGCACATCTAACCTGCGCATTCACAGCATCCACGCTTCCTGCAGCTTTTCCCGTAAGCTCAGCAACCTTGTTGGCTACCTCTTCTTTACCAGGTACACAAAGATTAGGAGATACCTCAGGCTTTGTTACAACGGCTTCTGCATAAGCCATACAACCTGCATAACCACAGGCCCCACATTGTCCCTTTGGCAGCACCTCATCCACTATTTCTATAAGAGGATTTATTTCCATTGCAAGCTTTTTATTTGCTACAGCCAGCACAACACCAAAAAAGATGCCAAACAGACCCATTACTATAACAACCATTATAGATGTATTCATTATTTTCTCCCTCCTACAACGGAATCATGCCCGAGAATCCTAGGAATGCCAAGGCCAGCATGCCAGCCAATATAAAGGCAACACCAGAACCCTCCAAGGACTTAGGTACATCTGCGTATTTCAATTTTTCTCTTAGACTTGCCATTAAAACTATCGCTAAGGCAAAGCCTAAACCAGAACCCAAGGCATATACAACGCTTTTAACGAATGGAAAATTGGATTCTGCTGCTATAAGTGGTATCCCAAGTACAACACAATTTGTAGCTATTAAAAGTAAATAAATGCCCCACATTCCGTATAACGTTGGAATATACTTTTTTATAACCATCTCGAGCAATTGCACAAAGCTCGCAATCAACAAAACAAATATCAAAGTTGTTAAAAAAGTTAGTTCATATGGTAGTAAAATAAAGTTATATACTGCCCAAGCAAGCATTGTACTTAACGTCATTACAGAGGTTACCGCCATACCCATACCAATTGCTGCATCCAAACTCTTTGAAACCCCGAAGAAAATACACAAGCCCAAAAATCTAGTAAGCACGAAGTTATTAACAATAACAGCACCTATAAATAAAGTGAAATATTCAGCCATTATGCCACACTCCTTTTCAACTTCATTCGGGCTTTTCTTCTATTGTTTAGATTAATAGCCCCGATTATATATCCAATTAACAAAAATGATCCAGGAGGCAATATGAAAATCAATGCTGGATTATACCATGCTCCCAACACCTTAATTCCAAATATAGCACCCATACCAAAGAATTCTCTTATTACTCCTATAAAAACCATAGCTAAAGCAAAGCCCGTTCCCATACCCAAGCCATCTAAGAAAGAAGGGAATACAGAATTCTTTGAAGCAAAAACCTCTGCTCTAGCTAGAATAATTGCAAAAACAACTATAAGTGCCAAATAAATACCTAAGCTTTTATACAATAAAGGAAAGTACGCTTGCAGTAACAATTGAACAACAGTAACAATCGTAGCGATATAGGTTATATATACCGGAACCCTAACCTTTGGATTTACAAGTTTTCTGGTTAAGGATACAATAACGTTGTTTGATGTTATAACAAACATTACGCTAAGCCCCATAGTTAGAGCATTCATAGCGGTAGTCGTAACAGCTAATGCAGGGCACAAACTAAGAGCAAGAACAAATATTGGATTTTCATCAAAAATACCCTTGTAAAATATCTTCCATAACTGCTTCATTTTACATGCTTCCTCCCATCTGTGTCACTTCATGCTCCGCGTCTCTAACCGCCTTAGTCACAGCCTTAGATGTTATAGTCGCACCGGTCAAAGCTTGAATGTTTTGTGTGTTTTTTGGATCTTTTACTACAACTAGCTTTGTTTCATCCTTACCAAAGAACTGTGATCTAAAGAAATCCTTTGCCGCGTTGTCTCCGAGTCCCGGAGTTTCATTGTGTGCCATTATTGTATAATCAATGACCTTGCCGTCCGTTGTAATAGCAACCAGCATTTTAATACTACCACCGTAGCCTTTGCTCTCCCCAGGCCCAACATACGCTATTAATTCATTACCCTTCTTAGCTCTATACCAATTCTCCATATCATTTATCTTTTCAAAGGTATCAGCTTCTTTAACCAAAGCCTGCATGGCTTGATTTTTTAGCATTATTCTCTTCTCTGCAGCTATTGGCGCTGTTACAAAATACACAGCTGCAATTAACATTCCTGCAAATAAACATGCCAAAGCCAAATTAGATGCTATTTCAAATATACTATAATGTTTTTCATTGTGTGGAACATTCATAACTTCTACCCCCTCGCTCCAAACCTTGACGGCTGTGTAAACTTATCAATCAGCGGAGAAATGCTGTTCATAAGTAATATGGAATAGCAAACTCCTTCAGGATATCCGCCAACTAGTCTTATCAATGCAGTTATAGCTCCCGCTCCAACAGCAAATATAATCTGACCCTTTACCGTTATAGGTATGGTAACCATATCCGTTGCCATAAAGAAAGCTCCAATAATTAAACCTCCGGCCATCATATGGAATATTGGATCTCCTGTAAATAACCCTGCAGGTCCAAAAACCCAAGTTAAAATTCCAACTGTTCCTATCATTAGAACTGGCACTTGCCAATTTATATACTTCTTATATATTAAGTAAATTCCACCAAGTATCAAAAGAATAGTAGAGGTCTCTCCAATACTTCCACTTCTACTTCCAATAAACATTGCTTTATATAGATAACCAGTACCACCAAAGGCATCTACCAACTGGGCATAACCCTGTTGCTTCAAAATATTCAGAGGCGTAGCAGACGCTATAGCATCCGTACCCACGGACACTGCTCTCCAAGTGGTCATTGCCACAGGCCAAGATACCATAAGTGCAGCTCTTGCTATATGAGCTGGATTGAAAATATTAAAGCCCAATCCACCCATAGAATGCTTTGCAATTACGATTGCCACAAAGGATCCAATCATAGCCATATAGATTGGCAAATCAGGCGGAAGGCACATAGACATTAAAAGTCCCGTTAATACCGCACTTCCATCGGTTATTGTGATAGGCTTATTCATAAACTTTTCTGCAAAATATTCAGCTGCCACCGCAGATATAATACTTGCTGTAATTATTACAAGGGCTTTAATACCAAATAAATAAATTCCGTACATACATGCTGGTAATAATGCCAAATTCACACTCCACATTATTTTGCTGATAGATTCTACTGAACGTATATGGGGTGAAGCAGATACTCTTAATAAATTTTCTTTTGCGTTCATATCAACATTCATTTCATAGACCCCCGTTATTTAATGATAAAGTAAAAGTCTGTGAAGGCTTTAACTTTATTTCGCCGCTTTCACTGCATTTTGTGCTTTACTATATTTAACATATTGAACTATGTTTCTTTTTGCCGGACATACATATACGCAACTGCCGCACTCTATACAATCCAATAAACAGTAGTCCTCTTTTGCCTCAATATAAAAACTTCTTTCACCAAGTATACTTAACATACTAGGATTTAAACCCATAGGACAAGCTTGTATACATCGACCGCATCTTATACAAGGTGCTTCCTTTGATTCATTGGTCTCTGACTTTGTAAGTGCTAATATTCCGGAGGTTCCCTTTATTACAGGAGTATCCAAAGAGAACTGAGCCATTCCCATCATAGGTCCGCCCATAATCACCTTATCCGGCATTTCGGTAAAACCGCCACAATAATCAATAGCATATTTAAAGCTGGTACCAACTCTAAGCAATAGGTTTTTAGGCTCTTTTACCGCACCGCCTGTAACCGAAACAACTCTCTCTATTAAAGGAATCCCTCTTGTTACAGCCTCACTCACAGCCATTGCAGTTCCGATATTCTGTACTACCACGCCCACATCTGCGGGCAGCTTGCCAGAAGGCACTTCCCTTCCTGTAATTGCTTTGATAAGCATTTTTTCTCCACCTTGTGGATATCTGGTAGGCAGTGAAACAACCTCTACCGCTGTGCCAGCAAAAGCATGTTTCATCGCGTCTATGGCTTCTTTTTTATTATCTTCAATGCCTATATAAGCTTTGGAAACTCCCAAAACCTTCATAAGAATTTTTGTCCCGGTCACAATGCCATCTCCGTATTCCAACATCATGCGATAGTCTGCCGTTAAGTATGGCTCACATTCTGCTCCATTCAAAATCAGGGCATCAACCTTCTTATCAATAGGAGGAGAAAGCTTTACATGGGTTGGAAATGTAGCACCACCCATACCAACAATTCCGGCATTTCTTATAATCGCTTTAATTTCATTCGTATCAAGGTTGTCCCAATTCCTATTCAAAGGAATACCTTCTGTCCATTCATCCAATCCATCGTTTTCAACTATAATGGCTAGGGATTTTCCGAATACGCCATGGACACTGTCAATTACATCTATAACAGTACCTGATATGGATGAATGAATAGGACCTGACACCAATGCATCACTGTTTGCTATAATCTGTCCCTTTTTTACTGTATCACCTCTTTTTACCAAAGGTATACAAGGTGCTCCAATATGCTGTCTAACAGGAATTACCACTCTTTCCGGAAGGGTTGGAATTTCGATGGCCTTATTCGCTGTATAATTTTTGTTGTCTTTTGGATGAATTCCACCTTTAAAAAGCTTCAACATTTTATCACCTACACTCCATTTTTTTATATAAAACTAACTTTTTTTGTAATTATGGGCAGTCTACTTAAATTAGACTTAACCTTTTTTTCATAAATAACTATAACCGCTATAGATAAAATAAGTGCTATAATACCGCCAAGTACCTGATAAATATTAGAAGAATTGTTTAGCTGCTTTGATATCCAAACACCAATTTGACTTCCAATAAAAATAGATATTAGAGGAAACCAAAAAACTATAAATGTAGCCTTTAACATTCCATTTTCCACAGGTTCAAAGGCTACTTTATCGCCTTTCTTTGCACCAATTTGGTTGTTCATCTCTATCAATGCTGCATTATTACCTGAGCAACTTCCACAGTTCTCGCATTCACCATGTTGTGTCATTTTGACAATTGCAATTTTGTCCTTCACTTCAATCACAATGCCTTGCTGTTCTTTTTTCATAAACATCTCTCCAAATCCAGTATATTAGGCGTCTAAGAACAATATACCCATTATAACTCCGCCCATATTCAAAAGCAATCTTGATAAAAAATAAACACAAATTGAATGATATTGCAATTTAACATTCATTTTTCTAAATATTCTTAATATAATAGCAATATTTTTTATATCGTTTATTGTCGAATATTGTGCTTTTAAGAGCGTTTATTATTAAATTCGCAATCCATTGATTACAATCTTCTCTTTCCTTCATCAATCGTTGATTTCCACCTAGTACCACCATTAGATGCCTGGTAATAAATTTAGACTATGAATAATCAACATAGTAATTATGCATTTAACTAAAAAATAATATCAATTCTCATTTGCAAACCCTTGAGAACGATATTTACCTATGTATAAATCTTCAAATTATAACTTAATATGGTATAATTTCAGGTATAAATGCCACTGTTAAATTGCTCCAAACAGAGAGCACTTTTTATAAAATGCATTAGGTCAAATTTGTTTGTTGCAGATCTAGATTTTCCTATACAAAAACAAAAAAATAGGCTTACCATTAGATAAGCCTATTTTTTATTCTTTTCTCGCACACTCACTTGCTTCGCCCAGTAATATCTCAATGCCATGCCTCAAGGCCGGTATTACTACCTCAAGGTTCTCCCTCACGCTCTTAGGGCTACCTGGCAAATTAACTATCAGGCTGTTGTTTCTTATACCCGCTTGCGCCCTGGACAACATGGCCTTAGGAGTTATCTGCAAGCTTCTTGCACGCATAGCTTCAGGTATACCCGGCACATGCTTTTGTATAACTTGCAAGGTTGCTTCCGGCGTTACATCCCTTTTAGAGAACCCAGTCCCTCCAGTAGTTAGAATAAGACTTATTCCTAGTTCATCACTCATATGTATCAGTTCGTCTTTAATTTGCTCTTGCTCATCAGGTATGATCACATAGCGTTTAACAACGCCGCCTATTTTTTGAATCATCTCTTCAATGGCAGGTCCTGACTCATCTACCCTCTGACCTTTTGAACCCTTGTCGCTGACTGTAATGATGCCTACGTTAAAACTCTCCATGCAATTAATCCCCTTCCAATATATTTATCATCTTATAAACGGTATAGCATCTTAGCATTTCGATGATTGATTTACTATATTATTATTATTTTGAAAATTTATTTCTCCAGACTTTCCTCCAGTTTTTCTGACTAGATGAATATCACTTATAACCATATACTTATCTACGGCTTTGCACATATCGTAAATAGTTAAGGCAGCCACTGATGCAGCTGTTAAAGCTTCCATCTCCACCCCAGTCACACCAACAGTCTTCACCACCGCCACTATATCCAGCTTACAATTTTCCATATCAATTTTAAATTCTATATCTGCTCCATATATATTTATATTGTGACACATGGGTATTATGTTTGAGGTACTTTTTGCCCCCATAATTCCACCTACCTGTGCCACTGACAACACATCACCTTTTTTTATAGTTCCCTCGGTAATCGCAACCATGGTATCCTTTTTCATATAAACCGAGGCCTTTGCAATCGCCTCTCTCATACTATCTTCCTTTTCTGAAACATCTACCATCTTGGCATAGCCTTGCTCGTTTATATGTGTAAATTCGCCAATACCTTGTGCCTCTTCTTTATTTTTATCACTCATGATATCACCTCATTATAATATTAAACTCTCTGAATATTATTGTCTATGAATTATTTTATCTTATTCCTTCCTAGGACTGAGATATTTTCTTTTTTTTGCATTTTTCTACATAATAGTGCATATAGCTACTGTTTTTTATGCTAAAATAGAACTATCCACAAAGGGTATTGTAAATGTTGATTTAACTTATAATTCTAAATCAACTTCGACTTAATAAGGAGTAAATTCATGATGAAGCTAAGGTTTAAAAGCATACTATTTAAAATATTGCTTATGATTTCCCTGACCTGCCTTATTCAAGGCATTGTTCTAATAAATATGTCTTATACCTTAACAAAAAAAGCCCTTTATAACCAGATTAATGACAGTGGATTAAAATATGTTGAGTCAAATTCTCAGATTGTTGGCGGATGGTTTGCCAGAAAGATAAATGAGATTACTATTTATTCCAATACCCCTATTGTTAAAACTATGGATTGGAATACTATAGAATCATACCTAAGAAAAGAAATAAGCACAAAGCTTGATATATATGATCACATTTTTATTGCTGATACAGTCGGGAATTATAGCACTACTTTGCAAAGAAATGCCGGTAATATTTCCGATAGAATATATTTTAGTCAAGTAATGGAAGGCAAAACTGTAGTGTCAGCACCAATCATTTCAAAAACAACAGGTAATCAGATATCTGCTATAGCCGTTCCAATAAAAGATACAAATGACAAAATAATCGGACTTATCGGCGGGGCTCTGAATTTGGTAAAGCTAAATAACTTTATTGAGAACTCCAACATCAATCACAATGATTCCTACAGCTATATAATAGATAAAGATGGAATGATAATAACCTATCCCGATAAAGCCTATATTATGAAGCAAAATATATCTGCTAAATCAGATTTAATAGGCGACAGCTTGGTAAGTGCATCCCAGAAGATATTAGAAAATGATATAGGCTTTGTTCAATATACCCAACATGGAGTAGAAGGTATAAACTATTTCAGCACTATACCAAATACAGACGGCTGGAAATTAATAATCAAAATACCTAGTGAATATCTTAACGCGCCTCTATCCGATGCCAGAAGAGACCTTGTGGTTGCAACCTTCGCAGGGTTATTAATTTCTACTATATTAGCTGTCTTTGTTTCGAAAAGTATATCTCGTCCTATAATTGAGTTAAGCGATGTATTCAGCAAAGCTACAAGCGGCGATATGAATGTTAGAGCCCTTAACTATTCCAATGATGAGATCGGTCAAGCCTCTAGAAGCTTTAATAAGATGATGGAAACTATAAGTAATCTTACGTTTTATGACATCTTAACAGCCATGCCCAACAAACTTCAGTTTTTGGACAGGCTTAATCGCGCGATATCGGATTGCTGCAGGGATAATGAAAAGTTGGCAATTATTTTATTTGATATTGATAAATTTGAAAATGTAAATAACGCCTTAGGTCACTCAACCGGAGACCAATTCCTGAAGCTTTTAGCTGCCAGGATAAAAGTTTACCTTAGCGATAATGAATTTGCTTGCCGACTTGGCGAGGATAGATTTGCAATCTTACTGCCAAACAATCCGCCGGAGACTTATGTCATCAGAACAAGTATAAAGTTACTGGAGATGATGAAGCAGCCTTGGAAAATAGATAATTATAGTTTTTATATGACAGCCAGTCTTGGCATCTCCTTCTATCCCTACGATGGCGAGGATTCCGAGACGCTGCTTAAAAATGCATTGTCAGCTATGTTAAAATCCAAAAAATTAGGCCGTGGTAATTATCAGCTTTACGATTCAAATGTAGCCTCAAAGCTGCTTGATATAATAGAGCTTGATAACTGCATGCATCAAGCTCTAGAAAATGGCGAATTTATTTTAAATTACCAACCCCAGGTAGATTTAGTGTCGGGCAAGATAGTAGGTGCTGAAGCCTTAATTCGCTGGAATAGTCCAAAATTAGGAATGATATCCCCCGCGACATTCATTCCACTTGCCGAAGACAACTGCTTGATAGTTCCAATCGGAGACTGGGTGCTGCATACAGCTTGCACCCAAAACAAAAAATGGATGGATATGGGCTTTGATCCGATTTTCATATCAGTCAACATCTCAGCAGCGCAAATGAATCAAAGTGATTTTATTGAGAAGTTATCTCGGGTACTTGAAGAAACGCAGCTTGATCCTAAGTATTTAGAGTTAGAAATTACGGAAAGCATAGCTATGGAGGACACAGAAGCTAGAATTAAGGTGCTAGAAACCTTGAGAGGCATGGATCTTAGGATAGCTATTGATGATTTTGGAACAGGCTATTCTTCCCTTAGCTATTTGCGTAGATTCCAGATTACAACCCTTAAGATTGATCAAAGCTTTACAAGAGAGCTTGCTTTAAATGCCAAGGATTCAGCTATTGTATCTACCATTCTAGCAATAGGGCAGAATCTCAACTTGACAGTAACCGCGGAAGGTGTTGAAACAAAAGAACAGCTTGATATATTAAAAGAAAAGAAGTGTGATACCATGCAAGGTTATTTATATAGCCGTCCAATATCTTCTGATGATTTTGAGTTATTGCTGAAAAATCCTCCAGAATTATAATATGAGTTTTAAAATAGCCTATACATAATTAATTTAATTATGTATAGGCTATTTATCTATCGTGATGCTATGTCATAGATTTCTCAAATAACATTGCTTTAATTGTAGTAGATCCCTCAGGTGATATGTAAATAATCTTTCTAATAATGCTTTTCTCTGGATCTGTTATAAGAATATTGCCTTCACTATCAATGGTCATATCTCTAAATATACTTTTTTCAAAGATTATATCACAGCCTCTTCCTTCCAACATATCAGAACTAGTAAGCCCAGCTTTTCCCGCAACAGTTTCAACATCGAAAGCATTGTTTTCTTCATCAATAGATATCCGCCTTAAAACATTAAAGTCCATTACATATATATAATTATCATAGGCCTTTATTTTATATGGCTGATAAAATCTTGCGTTTATACCATCTATAAAGTTCTTGTTATCCAATACTCCGGCAAAGTAATCACATTTGCTTTTATCTTTGTTATATTTGTAAATCACGGCTTTGTCTTTATCTGCTAGATATAAATTGTCAGCCTTATCAAAGGTTAGACTACATATCCCGTAACTTATCTCAGAAACAACCTCTGGATCTTCAGCCCTAAGTGCAAACTTTTTTATATAATTCTTAGAGCTTATCAGATCACGCTCTACCATATATAACTCACCAGTGCTATTAAATGTCATATCCAATATATCATTTTCATTTGCAGAAATAATGTAAAAACCTTCGACATTGCCTTCGGAAATTTTGACAATTCCTCTAAAGTAACCATCTTCATCTTGCCACTCGTTCGTTATGAAGTATAGTTCATCCTGACTTAAAGCTTTTACTACTTTAGGCGTTATATAAGATGGATCAATCTTAATTGTTTCTATAGTACCATTACTAATTTTTCTTAACTTATCGCCATCAATAAAATATACAGTTCCATCTGGAGCAACATCGATGCTTGATGGATTTATCATACTTGCATCAGAAATATACCCATCAGACAACTCTCTCTCTCCATTGCCGGCAAATTTGCTAACTTGAAAATTCACATTATATTTCAGCTTAATATCTGTCATTCCATCAGGTTTGACAACGGCGACATTCATTTTAAGCACTTTGTTTCTATATCTTCCTAGGATCTCTGTTTCACCAACATTCATTGCAATAATTTTATTATCTTCCACTCTTGCTACATTCAAATCCGAATATTCCCAGGCAACATATTTGTTATCCAAAGTTTTTGATACATTACCCGGCATCAATTGATCAATTAAAATTTCGCCTGTTTGCTGTTCTGTTAAATAAAGCACCTCTGGTGATACATTAAATACAGACAAATTATTGAGTCCATAAGTATAATAACCTGCTCCGCCTGTTGAAATTGCAGCAATGAAAAACACTGCGGCTATGCCTAGGGCTATTTTTCTTCTGAAGGCAAATTTCATATTCTTTATCCTACTGTATCGCAATTTGCCTAAATCCTGTCTTAATTGTTCAACATTTTGATAGCGTTCATTTGGATCTTGTTTTAAACACTTTAATATTATATTCGCAATTTCAAGAGAAACAGCATCTTTCAATAGTGCCTCATAGTGCGGCATGTTCGGCAATTGCCTTGTTGCTATCTGATACATGATAACCCCGTAGCTGTATATGTCGCTTCTTTCATCAGAAACACCTTGAAACTGTTCAGGTGCAGCATAATGCTTTGAAACTGCAATAACGGCATCCTTTTTGGAAGCATATTGCTTAGATATACCAAAGTCAATAAGCACAAGTTTATTTTCATTAGTTACTATTATATTTGAAGGCTTTAGATCTCTATGTATAATTGGATATGGCTTTAAATTATGCAAGTACAGAATTACTTCACTCAATTGATTCGCCCAATCGGCAAGTTGCTCCTCGTTTAATATCTCATTTTTACTTATAATCCCATCTAATCCCTGACCTTCAATATAGCTTTCAACTATATACGTACCTGCTTCATCATGAAAAATATCTATGATCTTAGGAAGATTTATATGGTTTAAACGCTTTAGAATCTGCTCTTCTGCAAGTACACTGTTGACACTATGGAATATATGTTTTATTGCCCATTGATTGCCTATTTTAAGATTAGTACATAAATATACAGCGCCCATACCACCTCTTCCTAATAATCTATCTATTCGATAATTGTTATGAAGTACAGTGCCAATTAATATACTGTTTTCGTACGGCAAATCATCATCGTTCATAAGTTCAGTTGCGTTAGTATCTGTAATTTCCATTAATTCAGTATCACTTGTCATATCCTGTGTTGCAGTATGTCTCATTGTCTTTGTTTTATCAGTTCTTAGATCCTCCATCATAATGCGTTTAGTTTTTGGCTTGCTTAGAAAATAAAACAGAAACAATCCCACTGCAATTATAAATGAAACACCTGATATGATAAAATACAATAAATCTAATTGCATAGACATCCCCCCCTTAATTTTTATACTTTTAAGACAACCATTAATGTAGAAATATTTATAAAAGGCGTACATACATATTATTCGTTAACTGCCAAAGAAAGCACAAGTTAAACGAAATATTTTATATAGCCCTTAAAAACGCCACAAAAAAAATATGCCAAAAACAAAAATAAGGATTATAAAAGTTGATAGAAAAGTGATAATGCTTTCTTTTTTATTCCAAAGCTCTGCTATTATAATTGATACATTATCTCTAGCTTCGCCTACTGGAATCGTACTTCTTAACAATCCTGCTTTCTGGTTAAAATCATTATAATCTCTATTTCTGATTATAGGTACAACTTCTTTATCATTTGCATAATTATAAAAGCCATCGCTGCATACCAGAAAAATATCACCATTACGAACTTTTCCTTCGCTGCTGAAGACCTCGATATTTTCAGTTACACCCAAGCACATGGTTAGCAGGTTCCTCTTTTCATGATACTTCGCTTGTTCTTTAGTTATTTGTTTATTTTTAACCATTTGCGAGACCAGTGTCTGATCTTCTGTAAGCTGAGTTTTCTTACCTTTTCTCACTAAATATATTCGGCTGTCACCTATATTTTTTATTAAGTATCTATTATCAATTACCAATAAAAGTGACAATGTGGAGCCTGATTTTGCTCCTGATTGTTCACTAAACTTAATCGCCTTTTTATTTACCTCTATAATTACAGTATCCATCATCTCATAAAGCGTATTAAAGCTGAAACCGTCACTTTTCACAAATGGACATAATATTTCTGTCCACCAGCGATTAAAGTAGTCGACAATTAAATTACTTATTTCCTCACCATGAGACAAACCGCCCATTCCATCAGCTACAATAAACAAGCCTACATTATGCTGGTTTATTTTTAGAAATTTGTAAAATATACTATCTTGATTTATCTCATCAAAATCTCCAGCTTCAGAGAGTCCTCCTATTTTAACTTCCTTATTTCTCATAGCGTTGCTCCTAGTCTGAATTAACATTTTAAAACGAACTCGCTATTCGCTAATGAAATTCTGTCGTTATTATAGACCCTTTGCTCAACATTACTTGGTATTTTTTTACCGCTTCCATTAATATAGGTTCCGTTACCCGAGTTATAGTCTTTTATAAAATAGCACCCTCCACGACAAATAATCTCTGCATGAATTTTGCTTACTTTACTGTTATTGACTACGTAGTCTACCTCTCCCCTCAATCTGCCAATTAGGATGCTTGGTCTATCCAATGATATTCTGTTTACTACGCCATCTTGATAGAACTCTAAGTATGCTGCGCCTGAGTTGTCTACTGCTAATAATTCCGTATTATCAGAATATGCAGGTTTATTATTACTGCTGGCAGGTTGAGTATAATCATGAGGTGCATTTGCAGGTGCAAATAGTACCCCTGTTCTCTCTTCATTACCTGCACGGCTGCCCCTTGAATTTACAGGAGCTTCGTTCCTATAGTTATAATTATTGTTACTTTCATTAGGATCCATGGATACCGTGCCTTCCTTGCTTCTTACAGGTGTCTTTTTTTCTTTTTCTTCCTTTTGGAGAAGTACAAAGGTTCTGTTGTAACGGCTTGAGCTTTCCTCATCATCGTCAAGTGTGAAGCTTTGCTGCGCTGGCTGGCTGCTACTGACCGATTTACTTGGTTTTCTTTTTAGTAGAACAATGATGAGTACAATCAAACTGACTAGGACCAGTGAACCTATTATAATAAGAATGGTTTCTGTATTCATATTAAAACCTCCACAAATAATTCGACCCTTATGGATACTAATTAAACTTTACTACCTCTACTAGGTCTGCTCTTATCATAATCTGCCTTTCCCCTATGGAATAGTTGTTTATAATAATTTCAACATTTCCGTCATCTCCAGGTAGTAAACCTTCTGTGATTTCATTATTAGCAAGTACAATCGTATTCAGATTGTCCATACCTGCAAAAACAGGGATCTTTTTCTTAGATGCTTCATCTACAGTAATGATGCATGCACTTCCATCTCCTGTTTCATTCCACAAATAAGTGCCCGAAACTTGTATATCTCCTAAGAACTGTATGTTATCTATGTTGTCACCCAATTTTGAAATGTCTGTTACTAGCAAGCCTGCAACGGTGTCTCCTACTTTAACGGCTTCCTTATATATTTGGTTGTCACTACCATTATTAATATTGGAATCTGGAGTGGTCTCATTTACAGGTGTATTTTGTGAAGCCTCTGTTCCACTACTTGTATCTGGTTGTGGTGTCTCGATATTAGTTTCTACATTTTCATTGCCTATTGTGCTTGCCTCTTTTTCCATATTATCAATCCTCTCCTGATTACAGCTATTCAGCAATAACATTGCTGTCAGACAAAGTAACACAGCTAATTTCTTTTTCATAATATCCCTCACAATTTCAATTTTTCTTATACACTTGTTGATATGCGCTAAAGTAGAATGCAATAACTTAATCACTTTCTTTAGACCTCAAAAATCCAATATTGTGCTGCCTCAGACTTTATAACACTTTCTGTAGCGAAGACCTTACCATCATTCTTTTCACCCTGAATGATGCTGCCGTCAGTGCCATAACTTCTATTATCAATGTTTGGATCGAGAACACTAATAAGATTTTTATTGTCTCTGTTTTCTAAACCATTCAAAACAACAAAATGTCCGCCTCCAGTAAAATGTCCCGGCTGCATAGAGGCAATAACCATGTGTTTTCCATCGCTCAAAGCAGCTTTTACATCATTTATATTTGCAGTTTGAACACATTTCAAACCGTTGTTTTTTGCTGCTGAGTTGAAAAATGCCCAAGATGTACCGTCATTGTAAGTTCTAAAACCGTTTTTCACAGCATAGTCACATAATTGCGGCGGTGTAACTTCTTTACCTGTTAGAGAAGCGATAACCATAGCCATAGAAGTTGGTCCGCAAGCTGATGTTCCAATCGTCTGTGACTTATCATTATGATTTGAATACACGAGGCCGCTCCAACGCGGATCCTCTTGGCTCATATATACATAATCAATTACGCCATCTGCATTCTGTACTTTTGAAGTACTGGAATCAGTTATATCTTTTTCTACAATCATACTTGCCGAAATAGCACCTGCACCAAACATGCAAGCCCAAGTGTCTGGACCTACTACTCCTTTCCAGTCCCCAGAGTTGCCTAGCTTGTTTGCATCCTTAAACCTATTGACAGCTGCAGTTGTTTTGTCACCGTACTTTCCGTCAGGATCCAATGGGCCATACCCTAAGTCGATAAGCCGCTGCTGAAGCTTCCTTACATCCTTATCATCTACTCCAGGATTATAAGATAAATATCTGCTGAACTTCGCTTGATCGGTTACAATTGGTTTCTGTGCAGCTGGTGAGGGCGTTGGTACGTTATTTATTTTTGGCTTCTTAAAAATGCCCTCCCACTTCGCTATTAATGCTGCTAAATTAGTTGCTGCAATATCACTTGCTACCTTAGCTGCTTTACTGACTGGACCGGCAATTGACTCAAAAACTCTCTTATTAGTCACTATTACGTTGCTCTTCTTAAGAAAGTCTTTAACTCCAGTCGTATCTGTAACAAGTTTTGATCCCTTTGTAAATATTCCAATGGATGTAAGTACTTTTATTACTTTACTTGGAATAAATCTTGCGATTCCTCTGGATATATCGGAAATACTAAACATCACTGTCTTCGTCAAGCTGTTTGATTTTTCTTTTATCCTATCTTCGGCCTTCTGATAGTTAGTAGCAGCATTTTGCAGATATACTCCAATACTCTTCAATCCTCCAGATATGGAATCCAATTGTGTGCCTATGTTGCTCATGGCTCTGTCGATTCCATCTCTGCGCCTCACATCATAGTCAAGTGAGTGATGAATGCTAGTAAATCTACTTTCAATATTTCTCAATTTGCTACCTAAATTACTTAGTTTTCCGCTGTTATCTCTCAGATTTCCCGTTTTTACATTTATCGTTGCCATCAATACATCTCCCTCATTTCATGAATAGCTTTGGACACTTTTTCTTAAAATGGGGTTTTATTGTGCTCATTACTATTCAAATTTCATTATTGCTCTTAGCTTATATTCGCCATCTATACTCTCAAAGATTACCCATTCACCTGTAAACTCTGGGTATGGTTCTAATACACTGCTGCTCTTTGCAAAAGCAAATATATTATCCATTAAAACAAAGACTTGAGGTATATATACATTATTTGTTAGATTAATCTTTTGACAAATCCTATTAATATCATTTAATTTCTCCTCAACCATACTTTCGTTATATACGTGCCAATCAATGTTAAACGATTCACTACTAAGGTCTTTAGAGGTATGTATCGGAATATCCTCTATTGGATATTCGTCATTGCCAGAAAAAAGAGAATCTAATGTAATACCTACCTTATTCTCGGAATTTACCAATACCAAATCATCTCTAATTTGATCTTTGAAAACATGAACCACCACATTTGGATCCCTTTCATCTATAAAGTAAGTTATCGAATAAACTCCATCTTCATCCATTAAGTCTTTAAAAGCTTGTGAGTCAACATTTTTTATTGATGTCATAAACTTATTAAGAAAATCTTTTATCCCTTGTTCATCTATGGTATTTAATACATTTTTGTCTCTATTAATATCGACTTTATTAATGTTAGATTCATTTACCTCAGAATCTATTTTAGTACTTGTAGAATTACATGAACTCATCAGTAATGCTATACATAGTACTGCTAATACTAACTTACTATGCTTACACATAAACTTTATACCTATCCTTTCTATTACTTTACACTAATTGTCCACTGTCCTTTTACCAGAATACCCTTAGAGTCCTTTGCATTTTCTTTTGGCGTAAAGTCAAATGTAGGCAATTTAATACCTTCTGTCTTTGCAATATTTTCAACAACACTTTTATCAATGTTTGAAAAATAACTTTCATAACCACTGGCATCTCCGCCAAGCTCAATATAATGTTTTTCTACTGCCTCGCCCCAAGACCCGTGGCTTGCGTAAACGCCATTATCAACTTTTTTACTATTCATTCTAACAATTGGTGTGTTCCAATTGCAATATTGGAATATATCACCATTACCATTTATACCATTTTTATTGCTATTAGTTGATGCTACCTGTCTAAATTCATCACCATATTCAATATACCCTAATATCTTCCCAAAAATTAGACTTTCTGCTTTCATTAAATCTACAGCAAAATTAGTTTCTACTCCATGTTCACCATCTGCTGCTCTATTGGTACTACTCGTGTTAAAACTACCAGTTCCTTCTTGGATTATTATTGCTAATAAGAAGCGTGGGTCAATTTGAATTCCATACTGTTTGTTTATTTCTATTGACACCTGCCAAAGCCCATTAATTTTTTCTTGATCCCAGTGAAGCTTAGTAAATTTCTTCTCATATTTTCTAAAGTACTTTGCTGCATCTGATGAACCATTAAAGTCTAATGCAGTAGATGGAATCCAATCACTATTGCCTGTTCCTTGCATATTAGAAGGAGTGACATCAGTTTTATCCATCTCCACAAATTGACTGGCCGAAATAGCACCTGCACCAAATATGCAAGCCCAAGTGTCTGGACCCGCCACGCCTTTCCAGTCCCCTGTATTGCCTAGCTTGTTTGCATCCTTAAATCTATTGACAGCTGCAGTTGTTTTGTCGCCGTACTTTCCGTCCACATCCAATGGGCCATATCCTAATTCGATAAGCCGTTGCTGAAGCTTCCTTACATCCTTATCATCTACACCAGGATTATAAGATAAATATCTGCTGAACTTCGCTTGATCGGTTACAATTGGTTTCTGTGCAGCTGGTGAGGGCGTTGGTACGTTATTTATTTTTGGCTTCTTAAAAATGCCCTCCCACTTCGCTATTAATGCTGCTAAATTAGTTGCTGCAATATCACTTGCTACCTTAGCTGCTTTACTGACTGGACCGGCAATTGACTCAAAAACTCTCTTATTAGTCACTATTACGTTGCTCTTCTTAAGAAAGTCTTTAACTCCAGTCGTATCTGTAACAAGTTTTGATCCCTTTGTAAATATTCCAATGGATGTAAGTACTTTTATTACTTTACTTGGAATAAATCTTGCGATTCCTCTGGATATATCGGAAATACTAAACATCACTGTCTTCGTCAAGCTGTTTGATTTTTCTTTTATCCTATCTTCAACTTTCTGATAGTTAGCAGCAGCATTTTGCAGATATCCTCCAAGATTCTGCATTCCCCTGCATATGGAATCCAATTGTGTATCTATGTTGCTCATGGCATTGTCGATTCCATCTCTGCGCCTAACATCATAGTCAAGTGAGTGACGAATGCTAGTAAACCTGCTTTCGATACTCCTCAGTTTATTGCCTAAATTATTCAACTTTCCGCTGTTATCTCTCAAATTTCCTATTTTTACATAGAGTGTTGGCATCGTTACAACTCCTCTCCTTGAGATTTTGACCCATTATCTGAATGTTGGCGGTGATTTCCACGCTCGCACAACTATATTTTTCCCTTTAAATATTTTGCCCTTATTAACTAGGCGCTGCCCATAAAAAGCACTTACAGCAGGTAGACTGATGATACTTGCATAACTTAGACCTTTGATCTCTTTTCTTATTTTATATTCAATCCGCTTTTCTCCACTTGGGAAGTCGACTATATTCTTCTTAGATATATATGATTGTTGCGAACATATCCTTTCAATTAAGCGTATAATCTCATTCTCTACTCGAGTATAATCTTTTACACTTTCGCTGATGAAATCTCCATATTTCAGCAATAAATGTTGTATTTCTAATAGCCTTCTCTGGGTTTCTTCTATTTGTTCTAAAATTGCATGATTATTTGAGGTAAGGGGTTGGAGATTCTTTCTTTTCTCTCCTAAATTAACACTTATCTCCCGAACCGCATTGCTTAAACTACTTATTTTCTTAGGAACTAAATCCATATACCTTAGATGAGCAAATATAATCATTCTAACGCACCTATTCTCTTTTCAATATTAATTATGATATGGCGCAAAACTACAGAAATACATCTTAGTCTTGCGCCTTATCATAAAATAGCAATACAAATCAGTCCTATTAATTACCCTAAGTTGTTTGTTCCGTCAACATTACCTTTTTCACGGTTATCATATGCTGCGGCAGAATCCTTAAGGAACTTTGAATACTTCATTATTGTATTAGAATGCTCCGGGAACTGCTGTTTGAAGCTATTGAATTTTGCCATGTGAGCTCTTGAGCCATCACTATCCCACTTGCTTGCTAATGCGGACAAAGCTATTCCAATCTCTTCAAAAGTCTTACCCATTTCTGTATTTATTAGGGCTATATCATCCCCTGCAGCCGATACCACATTGGTTTTAATAGAAATAATTTCAGGCATTCTCATCAACCATCCTTTTCTTTTTAATATTTATTACCTAATACCCAATCCAGAAGCTTCAGCCTTTAAGTTTGCTTCATTCTCTTCATAATTAGCAGCCGCAGCATTCAAAAATGAAACATAGCGTCTTAAGTCGCTTTCCATTGCCTCAAAAAAGGGCGCACGTAAAGCCATAATTTTTGCTGTGTATTCAAGATTGGCAGAACTCTTCCACTCCCGATTCATCTCATCAACTTTAATATACAGCTCCCCATGACCCTTCTTGTATCTTCCTATAAGTTCTTCTAATTTTGTAACAGTGTTTCTTAAGTCTTGTGTGTCTACACTAATAAATGTTGCCATAATAAACCTCCTAATTTTTTTATCTATTACAACCCCTTAGGTAGTAATACTACTTTTTTGCAGCACCTGATGGTTTATAAGGTGCTGGAGTGCTTTTGGGCTTCACTGAAATAGGAGTACTTGCTGGTCTTATTGGTGTGGCGGTGCTTGTAGGTTTCGTGGTAGTAGATGAACTAGCCGGCTTCGTCCCAATCAAAGCACCAGCTGATATTCCCTGGGCAGAAGCAAATGCCGTTTGCTGTGCCTGTCTGTCTTGTTCTATACGCCTTTCTTCTTGCCTTTGGCGTTCAAGATCTTCAGCTCTGATTTCTGCAGCTGCGTGTTTTATACTCCTAGAAACGCTCTGCATACTGTTTGAAGTACTAGATATCTTGTTTTTCAATATCTCACATTGCCGCAGATATTCTTCTGCTGCTACTCCCTTCCAAACTGTCCGTAGTTCATTGGTTATCTGATCAATTTCTCTCCTTAAACTACCTAAGCTATCTGCCATATTTTCAATATCATTTGCCTGTGAAATAACTTGATGATAGTCTATTCTAAATCCCGACAAATTCAGCACCCTCTTTATACTAATATCAGTCTGTTTCCATCACATATTCCTGCGCTTCGAAAAGTATTATTATTATCAACAACACCCTGTTCATCTATTGAGAACAACCTTAGTTCTGATATATCGACATAATCCATCCCTTCATAATCAGCTATAGCTGTCCCAATTAATGTTGCTGCTATGCCAACTTTCATGGTAGATGGTATTTCAAAGTCATATTTTGACCCATTAGACGGAAAAACCACTTCTATAACAATTTTATTCATGGCCGTCCTCCATATTTGGTATTATAGTAGTTGAACCCGCAAGTTCATATATATACTCCATGAACTTTTCTTTTATTGAGTTGTTTGTATAAGTTTTAATTGTTATAATCTGGCTTGTGCTTTCGGCTGGTATCTCAAAACTCCATAAGTACTTCTGCCCTTGAAAAGCAGAAAGGTTTTTAGATTCCGCCGCTCCCTCATCTGATACATCTAGCAAAAGTAGTGTTTTAAATATTTTTTTTGCTCTCAATGTTGATAGAAAGTCCTTTAGATCTTCATCATTAATTCCCAAGCCTTGTATCTTCTCTGTTGCATTGCCAACCACATCCCTAGTAATTTCATCGATAAGATTATCAAAATCTGCTTGAGAAAGTTCAAACATGATATCATCATTTTTGTATTCTTCTTGGAACTCCAAACACTCAGTATAGCTTTGAACCAGATTATCCATAGAATTGTATGGTGATAAAATGTATGAGCCGGGTAAACTTGGATCATCATCAAGCTGGACTGCGATATTATCTAAAATATAGCAGCTTCTAGTCTTAAAAATGCCATTATCTATACTGCCGTGAAACCTCAGATATTTCTGCGTAAATCCACATGCTCTTACTAATTCAAATAGGTCTTCGTCTATGGTTACAGAATCATCTAGCTCTACTTCAATATATTTCTTCTTTTCCAAATTGACTCTTACCTTTTCCCACTCATTCACTAGTTCATCTTCACTAAGCGAACTAGCATCATCATCAATTCCTACCAACTGATTTGCACCGGTCATCGCTGCAAGAAATACAAATTCCCTTTTACTTAATACAAACCCAGCCTCACCAACCTTGCCCATCTTATACCGCCCTTTCCTATTACTAGCTTAATATAACATTGTAAATGGTTTCAATAACTCCTGACAAAATGCAGGAAATTCCTGACATAATGCATAATTACAATCAGCCTAATCAATCACCCTAATCTTTTCTTTCACGTCGTTCTTATAAGTACGTGATATACCAATTTCAGCTTCATTTTCCATAAAAATTCTCATCTCTGAAAACAAAATGCTTTTAATTTTATCCCTGTTAACGATATAACTCTTATGGCACCTTATAAATCTCTCATCAAGTCTGCTTTCCAGAGATGTTAAACTATCGTAGTAAGAAATACGTTGATTTGCAGTAAATACATATATTTTTTTTTGCATGGACTCAAAATACAATATTTCATCATAATCCACGTAATATATGTCAGTACCAATATTTATGCTCAATGCCTTGCTACCATTTGATTGATTCAAATAGTCCCTATATATATCTGTAATAACTAGTTGAATCTCTTGCATTTTAATTGGTTTTATTAAAAAGCCTGAAGGTCTGATAAGTCCTTGTATGGTCAAATAAGCACAATCCGCATTGTCAGCTATAAATACCATATAAGATTCCTTACTCATTTCACGAATTTTCTTGGCAGCATCATATCCATTATAAATTGGAGGGTAAAGCCCTAGACCTATGAAAACCATATAGCTCCCTTCGCTGCTTTCCATTAAGTCCAAGACTTTTCCTGCCTCCGATGTCGTCAATTTGATTTGAATATGATAACTGAATTTTGCTATAACCTCTTTTATATTCTGTGTTAAGGATAATGCACTCTCTCTTGAGCATTCTAAAATTAATGCGTTTAGCATACTTATACCTCAGAAGTGAGTTAAACTAGAGGAATTTTAACTGTCTTATATTTTTGTCTCTCAATCATATATCCATATCCAGGCTCCAGCTGAGCGCTTCGTTGATTATAATTCATATTTACATTGAATATACTTTGAGAATCAACTCTGCCTCCAAGTATAAATCCGTTGCTGGAACTAAATATCAGTCTGTATAATTCCTCATTTGAGTATTTCGTCAATGTATTTGGATTACCAGTAATTATGAAATAAATTGATAGGTTTGCGCCATTCTTAGCTATACTTACCATATTTGCAAGAGCTGCATGTGACATTACATCATAGAACTTTTCAAATCCATCAATTAATACTACAATAGGATTATATTTCTGCATGTATTCATACTCGGTTTCAGGGTTTTGATTTTCCAGTCTAAAGGATTTCAGATCTTTGAACCTACTGTTTACCTCTTCATACAAAGATTTAGTAAACTCATCAAGACCATCACTGTCTGCAATATATCCTTCAGCCCCATGCTTTACAGAAGTGCTCTTAAGGTCATCGCTCTCACAGTCTACAACAAACGTCTTCCAATCAAGCTTTCTTTTCACCATGCCATGTATTACTTTTATTAGATTAGTTTTTCCAGTCTTTTCATATCCCAAGATATTATAGAACAATGAACTTCGAATATCATGATAAGTAATTTCTGCCTCAGTAACATCATATCCAAGTGGTAACAGTTCTTTTTCTACTTCTGCCTGGATTTCTGCATTTTCAAACAGAGTATTAAAGGTTAAATCATCAGGAACAACAGGTATTGGCTTAGCTTTACGTCCATCCCAAGCCTCTGCCATCTGCTTGAATAATTCCTTCAATTTTTGAACCCTTCCTGATTCAGTTTCATTACAGTTAGCGATAGCAGTCTGGAACTCAAGCGGGATGCCGTTCTCTTTCACAAGTCCCCGTCCTTTTATTGCTTCAGGCTCCAATCCATTCGTCTGTCCTACCACATTGGTATAATCATATTTATCATTAAGCTGAAGCGTAAGCATCAACTTGAAGTTTTGTATCACTCTGTACTTTATGGAATTTGTACTATTACCTGTCAGTACAAGATAGATTCCATAGTTTCCACCCTCTCTAGAGAAATAAACCATACTGTTTTCCAAATCTGGATACAGCTCATTAAATGCAGAATAATTGTCAAGGATCAAGACAATTGCAGGCATTGTCTTTCCTGATGCCTCCATGTATGAACTGAGACTTCCAACACCATAGTCAGAAAACATTCTTTTCCTATTTTCAAGTTCCTTTGTAAGCATTTTTATCAATTTGTTTAACTTATCTTCATCTGTGGAAAATATAACACCACCAACATGAGGTAGTTCCTGATAATACGCCATTGTTCTTCCACCAAAGTCAAGTATATATATATTGAGCATATCCGGAGTATAGCCCATAACTAAGGAGGTAATGAAGGTCTGCAAAAACGTTGTTTTTCCCGTGCCTGGCGCTCCGTATAATGCTAAATGGCCTTCTTTACCCAAATTTAGACCGAGAGGAACTTGAGACTGATTTTTCGGATCATCAATAATTCCTACAACTGGATTCATCCATTCTCTTGTTTTCATCCAGCGTTTACCATTCCAGCCCTCGTTAGTACTTCGGATTTTATCAAGTGCCATTACTTCCGGTAGTGGTTCCAACCATAGTTGTAACGGCGAGATACTCTCTGCAAGGGCAAGTTTGTTAATAAACTCTACAACTGAACTTAACTGACTTGCACAATCCTTTGAAGCAGTCTTTCCAAAGGATTGTATTTTTAATGGTCTTGCACAATTGTCTATCATTGAGACAATCTTATTATTCTCATCATCAAATTCATCAGAAGGCATATAAGCCGCTCCACTCCATCCCGATTGGATAAGCTCAAAGATTTCATTGTTACCAACTTGGACAAAGCACCTGCCAGGCTGTGTTAAGTCTGCCGCTTCTGGTCGCTTCAGCATTTCATTACTATCCATTCTATCCAGAACCTTTAGACAGATTCTAAATTTTGTATTACTCCAAATCTGATCATCTACAACTCCTGATGGTTTTTGTGTAGCTAGGATAAGGTGTACCCCTAGACTACGCCCAATTCTTGCTGCACTAACCAGTTCTTTCATAAATTCCGGCTGTTGGGACTTTAATTCTGCAAACTCATCGGATATGATTACCAAATGTGGCAGCGGCAATGTTGCCTTGTGCTCTTTATATAGCTGCTGATATTTATCAATATGATTTACACCAACTTCAGCGAAGACTCTCTGCCTTCTTTTCAGTTCACTTTGCAGTGATATTAAAGAACGTCTTATCTGGTTGCCTCCGAGATTGCTGATAATGCCAGCGATATGCGGAAGTTCCTTAAAGCAATTTGCCATACCTCCGCCCTTATAGTCAATAAGAATAAAGGATACGTCAGATGGGTGATAATTTATGGCCATAGACAATATAAAAGACTGGATAAATTCACTTTTGCCAGATCCGGTCATGCCCGCAATAAGACCATGAGGTCCATGGTATTTCTCATGAATATTCATATTGAATATAGAACCGCCTGCCCTAACGCCTAATGGTGCCTCCAATGTTTTATACGAAGTGCTTTCTTTCCAGCGTCTATGAATGTCCAAATTCTCTATCCTGCCAACTCCGTACATCCCCAAAAATGTTAGCATATTAGGCAAAGAAGCCGTTTGAGAATCCTCCTTGACCTTTATCTGAGCCAAAGAGCGTGAATAAGCATTAAGATCTCTATTTGCAACTGAGTCAGCTCTTATGCCTACCATTTTCCCGCTTGGATCTTCCTTATTATATAAGTAACATTCTGAACCAACATACTGGATTATTGAATTACATTCTTTAGGAAGCTGGTTCATTTTCTCATAGAGAAATACTGAAGATATTCCTAAGTTATTCTTACTATTTGTTATATATTTAGTGAAGTACTCATTTTCTATAAGCCTCTTATTCATAACGAACACTAGGTAATATGGGACCTTTACTTCTTGCTCCTGCCTATTTGTATCTTCTTCTATACGTGACCTAAAAGTATCCTCAAGATAAAGAAATGCTTCTCTTACTTCATCGGTCTGGGTTGCAATAAAACGGATGTTTCGTTCAGCACTCCAGACATGTGGCAGCCACTTTACCCAATTCCAGATATGTTCTTCTGATTTATCATATACGAATACCATTTTCAATTCATCATAGCTGTGTAAAGCTGCTAAACTAACTATCATGCAAGATATGATGTCAACTAACTTCTCTCTATCTCCAATCATACCTACCATACGATTCTTTAGAAATGAAACCGAAATCGGCACATTTGATATTAACTTGAAATCATTAGCAAGCTTCTTCAAATCTTCCTGAAGCGGGTCGTTCACCATTGTAAATCTTTCTTTCTGAATATTGATGTCAATGGAAAAAGGCTGAATTCCTTTTCCTAAACGGACATCAAGGAAATCATCGTGGGAAGTCGTTCTTTCCCACAGCCTTCTGTCAGAAGATAAGGCTCTATTTAGACATACCTCAGGGTCAGGATATATATCACTCAAAATAGCTCTATTACGTTCCACTTTCTTTTGAAGTTCTGCATTTTCCCTATTTAGATATTCCCTATATTTAACCTTTCTCTGTTCCTCGTCTTTTTCAGCTGACTTTTTATGATATCGAAGAGAAAGAAGAGGCCAAAATATAGTTCCTAGCAGCATACTCGCTGACATGACAATTCCAGGAATCATCATTGCAGGATTGTTTCTGCTACTAAAAACAGTAAAGGCTGTACTTCCGAGCATTGCCATACCCATAGTAATCGAAGGCCCAAGCGTCATAAAAAGAGGTTGTTTCTTCGGTGTGTTTGGACTTGGAGGCGTGTCTATATCAACCTTTGACTTCTCAATCTTTTTTACTATTCTTGGTGAACGCTGAAAGAAGGAGTCGTCGTCAAATCCTTCATCTACCAGATCAAAGTTTGCAGCAATTTCATCATGACTCATATATTTAGGTAGTGAACACGTTATTAACCCTCTTGGGTTGTTAATGGCAATGATATTTCCCAAGAATATAACTTTTAAGCCTAAAATGAAAATTGAATCACCAAAAGACAATTCTTTCGAGTTTATCTTTTCACCATTGACAAAAGTCCCATTTTGGCTCTCTGCATCATATAGTTGTACTCGATCCCTTTCAAATACAATTACTGCATGATTTGAAGAGACAAGGGGATGTTTATAAAATATAATGTTATCCGAAGACCTTCCTATACTTATCTGTTGTAAATTGTTGCAAATGAATTTTGAGTATGAAGCTGCTCCCGAGTCAAGTTTATCGACTAAAAGAACTAATGATTTTTTGTTGTCCTGAGAGAAGACGGGTACTGTATCACCCGCATTGAATAATTTCTCGTTTAGATACTTACCGTTCTCATTAAATCTTGCACTGCTTTTAGATATAATCTTCCATTGACCGTCCAAAGAATCTAAAGTAAATTTGATGTCACTCTCTAAGCCTGTATCCTCGCTTTTAAGTTCAATCAACGTTTCTCCTTCAGCAACCTTTGGTATGAAGTATTCCAATACTTTTAAACCACAAAATACATTAAGAACATATGACAACATTTTGTGACCCCTTCCATAATACGGCACAAGGTCCCCACCTTGTGCCGTTGTTTTTTTTAGTCTTCTACAACCTATCAAACAGTTTCTTAAGAATTAATGCTACCTCACCACGACTTAATCCTGAACCTCCACTAAATCTACTATCCGTACGCTTGACTATAAGTCCCTCTCTACTTGCCAAGGCTACATCCGTCAAAGCCCAGCTTGCAATTTCTCTTCTATCAGCAAATTGTAGATAGCTTTCAACATTTTGTGGAACCTTGTATTTTTTCTTCTCCACCAGTGTCCTTGCTGCAATAGCAGTTATTTGATCCTTTAATATGGCTTGATTTCCTCCAAACTTGTTGTCTGGCAAACCTTTTATTATTCCTGCTGCACGTGCAGATTCTGCATAAGTTTTGTACCAATCACCATCTTTGATATCACTAAATGGTTGACCACTTCTTTGTGCATATAGGGTTTTAACTAATAGCTTAGCAACTTCTGCTCTGGTTATATTTCCATCAGGTGAGAATTTGCTTCCCCCAACTCCGTCAATTATGCCTTTTGAAGCCAATACTCTTATTGCCTCCTGCATTGCTGCATCTTTATTTGCAATGTCAGTAAAATCTACCCTGTTTTCTCTAACAACATAAGTACCCGCATTTTGAATCGGAATATCGTATAATCCGCTTAATGAGTTATATTTTCCACCAACTACTTCTTCTTTGCTGCCATCTATCTTGATAACTGCTTGATACTGTGTATTCTCTTTAGAGTTGGATGAAAGAGATATCTCAACATTGTTTTTGAGCTTATCTTTATTAAAGCTTACCTTATATGCTGTTTGTGTGGCTTTGCTTGAAGTAGGCAAATACTCCATTGCTAAATTACTGCTAGCAAATAGAGGGCCCTTAGCATTTACCAATGTTTCTACCGCTCTTTCAATATATACTTCTAGCTTCTCATTATCCGCAAGCTGTTCTTTTAAATCATTTACATAAAAAGAAACTTGGAATTCATCATCTTCTATAGTCAAAATATCTATATTACTTAGTGCTTGAATTATACTGGGATCAATTGTAATTGTTGATCTCTGAGTATTATCAAAAGCAATTTTTATAATTAATCTTTTTTCTAATTCTCTGTTTAACTCAAAATTGTTTCGAGCTATAGCTTCTTTTATAGCATTCATTGTTTTATCAATTTCAGAAATCCTTTGACTGTCAAAGGTCATATTTGTTAAATTCAATGTATTATTTACTGAGTTTCCTGTTTGAGCACCCAAATTTCCCGTAGTTTCTTCTAGAATTGTAGCAACTTTTTCAAGCAATTCAGGATCTTTCTTCTGCTCTTGCTCTAACTTACCAGATATATCGTTGATTCTCTGAATGGCTTCTCCTATGTCTTTTGACCCAGAAAGGTATTCAGCTAGTTTGTTATCTGGGTCAACCCATTGAATATTATTTACTGGTGCTGGAGGAGGAGGTGCTGAAGAAGCAGGTCCGCCATCGCCCGAAGGACTTGGAACAACTGGAGGGCTAGGAACATTTACCTTCAATATTGCTGTAGCGTTATATGTCTGGTTTCCTACAGCCACATTATATTCATAATTACCTGCAGCGAGTCCACTTGGTTGAGTAAATGTGAATTCATATGTACCATTATTGCTTGGAGCTAATATAGTATCGGTATGCATTATTCTACCGGCATTATTTATAACTCTTAATACTAAATCTACTTTTTCAGGTGAGCTTCCCCTAATAATAACAGCATCCCCTGGGGCATAACTTGTCTTCTGTTGTCCCGCAACTGTAGGATAAATTATATTAATATTTATTTCACCTGCTGCAAATGCAACTACAGTAATAAGGTTAAGTATCATTATGGTTGCAAGCAGTAACGTAAATAATCTTTTCAAAATTAACACCTCTTTCAAAAAAATATGGATATAGGAGAGTTAGAAGTGTTAGCCCTAACTCTCCAATTTCAAGATTTATTACTGCTTGGTTACTGTATTTGCCAAAACTGCTGGTGATACAGTCACATCTGATACAAAATCACTAAATACATATACTTTGATTGTATCTCCGCTAGATCCAGCGAAAATACTCTCTAGGTCTACTTTTGTTTCAATATTCATTTTTACAGAATTAACAAATACAGGTGTGCTGCCATTATACAGTGCAAACACCACCGCAACATCTCCTTGGTAAGATAAATTTGATTTATCTATTGTTGCTGTTACCTTGCCTGTTGTTTTGTTAAACACTACATTTGTTATAGCAAACGCTCTTCCGTCGAAGCTGCCAGTAATTAAAACATTTTCATTAGTTGCCTCACTTCCGTCGTACAACCCTGAAGCATATTTTATGGCATCTGCACCGGTTCCACCGATTAACATCATATCTACACCTGGTACAATGTTTGCTCCCGCAGCGTTCACAATAGTTATTACGAGGGTATCATTATTAAACCATTCCCCTGTGTAATTTGTTCCCATACTCTTACCATTAGCTAAGGTTATAATCTTATCAATATCTGCCTTAGTTTTGGTTCCAAATTGGTTTGTTGGGGCATTGAATTTTATTGTTATTTTGTCATTGATTCCAATAGCTGTTTTACTTGTATCTATACTTGATGCGCTAACCTTAACAACCTTAGGACCTTCCTTTACTGGCCCAAAGAATCCAGTAACTTGATATTGTCCAACAACGAAATGGGAATTGCTAAAAGCATCCTTTATTCCAAGGCTATTTAAAACAATGAAGCCACCGTCGTAAATCGTAGGATTGTTGCCTAGGGTCAATGTCAATACTGTACCATTAGCATTCCATGATGCAGTAGCACCAGTTCCTAGCAATGCTGTCAGGTTTGCCAAGTTGGCGGCTTTATTTGTTCTGGAGGAGAATGTTATTGTAATTTTATCTCCCTTAGCTGCACCGTCAGTTGATGGTGTTCCATCTGAGGCTATGGCACTAAGAACTATAGGTACTGCCAACTCTCCACTTACAACAGCAGTCGAAATATTAATATCAAAATATGCTGCATCTTTTGCTTTTATTCCTAGCCCAGATAAATCTAACGTATCGCCTTTCTTAACTTCTGAACCACTCCCTAAAGTTACTAGAAGTTCAAAGTCAGACACCCATGTGGTATTAGCATTTGTCCCCAACAAGTTCATTGCACCGTTAACTTTAATATCATTCGGATTTATTGTTGGTTTATTTGTAGCTGCATTAAATATAATGCTGATAAATTCGTCCTGCAGATTTACATTGCTTGTGCCTGTGTAAGCAACCGCTGATATAACTGAAGGAACAATCGTTACTCCAAATGAACCGCCAATTTCCATATTTGCGCTATTAGCGCATACCACCGTTCTTGTTAAGTCATCTTTTATATCACCGATTATTGATATTTCAGTAACACCTACAGTAATGTCTGGATTTTCACCAAGTATTACTCCTAGTACTGAAACTCCATCTATATCTAACCAATCAGTCATATAATCTGTACCAAAATCACCAGTCGTTGAAACTAGGGTTACTTCAGATCTATCAACAATTGTATTAAATGTGACTATAATGATATCCCCTTCTGATGCCACACCATTTCCAGTCATGCTTACAGCTGTAACCCTCATAACCTCTGGCGGTATCACTACTCCAAAGGAACCAACTATACTTATGTCTGAAGTATCTTCACAGACTAAAGTTTTAGTTAATTCATCTTTCACAGTACCTATTATAGATATTGTAGTCTCACCAACCACAACTTCTGGATTGGCACCTAATGTAATAGTTAATACAGAAACTCCGTTTTCAGAAGGAGTCCATGTTTGTGAATATCCAATACCCAAAGTACTTCCTGCACTTACAGTAATTCCTGTAACTCCTGAAGAATCAACCAATGTATTAAATACAACCTTTATCACATCTCCCTCTGAAGCAACTCCTATTCCAGTTGTACTTATGGCAGTAGACCTTACTATTGCAGGCTGTATTCCTGTTCCAAATGACCCATCTATTGTCACAGCTAATGCATTAGTGCATATTTTGGTTTTTGTGTTCTCGTCCCTAATTACTCCATTTATGGATATCTTTGTAGAGTCAATTTGTGTTCCGACTTTTATCTGCGGATTGCTGCCCAACTTGATTATAAGAACAGAAACTCCATTCTCTGTACGCCAATCTTCATCATAGCCAATTCCGCCTAAATTTCCATTGGAAACACTTATTCCAGTTACTCCTGATGAATCTACTAAGGTATTGAATATAACCTTAATCATATCACCCTGTGATGCAGCACCATTTCCAGTTGCACTTACTGCTAAAGCTTTGACAACTCTAGGAGCAACCACTGAACCAAAGGAACCTCTTACTATAAATGTAGCATTGTCATAAGATTGAGTATTTGACGCTGCATCTTTAATATTTCCACTTATTGAAATTGTTGTTATACCTGGTGTGACATTAGGAGTGCTTCCTAATCCAATAGTCAAAACCGATGTCTCATTTTCTTCACTCCACACTTGTGTAATAATGTTACCTAAATATCCATTGGGTGAAGTAATAACTATTGGTTCAGTCTTAGTAACTAGTGTATTAAATACAACCTTAATTACGTCATCTTTTGAAGCTACTCCATTTCCAGTTGTACTAATAGCTGTAACGCTCATTACCTGTGGCTTTATAGCGGCACCAAAGGAACCAGCTATAGCTCTATTTGTGTTATTGGAACAATCTAATGTATTTGTTACTCCATCTTTCACCCCTGTGACAGAAAGAGTAGTTGTTCCAGGTATGATATCAGCACCTTCTCCTAGTGTGATTGTTAGGATGCTTGTTCCTGTATCAGAAGCCCAACTTGTACCACCGCCGGTTCCTAAGCTTCCTCCTGATACTGAAATACCAGCTGCAGAACTGTTAACAATTGAATTAAAAACAACCCTTATTACGTCATTAGCTTTTGATGCTCCACTGCCGTTGCTGCCTGTAGCAGTACTGATGGCTGTTATGGTTGCAATCTCAGGAGCTATAGCAGTACCAAAAACTCCTGTTAGAGCAGTTGTAGCAACATCTGATATGTAACCACCGTTATTACCTATTACTAAATTTGCTGCTAGCGAGATTGCATCGCCATTTTTCAATGTTGCAGCTCCACCATCTGTAAAGGTTATAGTTAATACATCATATCCTGCAGCAGGTACAGTCGCTGTCCAAGCTCCAGAATACGCCGCACCTGCTAATTTCCCAACTACAGAAGCACCTAATATACCATCAAGTTCTATTTTTCCATATATTGGAGCAACACCATCAAACTTTATTGGCATGTCAAAGGATAATATAACTTGATCTCCATTCCCAATAGACGATGTCCCGCTGCCAATTGCAACAGCACTTGTTAATGCAAACTTCTGCAAGATTTTTACTTTTGTAGTATAAGGAACCGCTTCACTATCGATATAAGTAAAACTTAATTCTTCCCCAGCTGTTAAACCAGCCGGCACTGTAAATGTTCCTCTGTATTCGTCTGGATTTCCGGTCGAAGCCAACGCTACATCTGGCACTACCCCCAAACCAGCACCACTAACCACAACGCCAGTGGGCTCCACATCTACTGCTAGTGTATCATCAACAGTAATGGTAATAATCTGATCTGCATATGCAGATGTCTTATCAACAGTTATTTTAGTTGGATCCACTGCAAATACTGTCATAGGCATAACAAATGACATTGAAAATGTTATAACCAATATCAATGCCATTATCTTTGAACAAACTTTTCTCTCAATTATTCTTTTGGTTTTGTCCCGCATTATTCTTATCCCTCCTGCGATAATATTTACCTCCTTTTCTTGCTCTCTCTACAATCTATGTCACCTCTTTCTATGTCATTAACATGACGTTTAATTAATATGTTAGGTGAACCAAATTGAGAAGTCAATACAATTATGTATAATATTTCATATTATACATAATATTGTAATAACAGTCATAAAATGTAAATATGTGACAAAAATCTACCCTCACAGTCATATTTTGTATCTGTTCTATATCTTGCTAAAAATGGGTAATTATACCTATTTACAAAGTCATTAAATTCAACATCTCCTACAAAAACCCCTTTGATGAATATGGTCTAGTTTTGTATAATACTGACTTATATATCTTCTATTTTATATTTGCAAGTGTTTGCAGTAAAAATAAAGTGGTTCTCCACAAAAAAAGGTAGAGAACCACTTTATCAAATCCCAGTACATCTATTTATTTCCACTATAAGGGAAAACGTGTATAATAAGATTAGTTACAACGTTCTTACATAAATTCAACTGCTTAAAGGAGGAAATTATGAATAGTGAATCAAAGGAATTTTTATTAGAGTTATTAAAAACCCCCTCCCCACCCGGACGCGAGCAGGAAATACAAAGGAAGTATGCAAATTATATCAAGGACTATGCAGACAAAATTGAGGTTGATAACGCAGGAAACGTTATAGGTATTATCAACCCAGTTGCAAAGTTTAAGGTTTTACTTGCTGGGCACTGTGATGAAATTGGTTTTATTATAAATCGAATTGATGACAAGGGTTATCTGTACTTCTCAAATGTAGGAGGTGCAAAACCAAGCGTTGCGCCAGGAATGGTAGTAGAAGTACTAGGCTATAAAAAACACATTACTGGAGTAATTGGTGTAACTCCTGTACATTTCAACGAAGAAAAAGATAAAATAAGCTTCGAGGACTTATATATCGATTGCGGTGCAAACAGCAAAGAGGATATAGAGCAGTACGTACGCTTCGGAGATCTGGCAATATATAAAAGAGAACCTCAGCTGCTTCTTAACAACAGAGTAAGCGGCAGAGGAATGGATAATAGAACTGGCGCCTTCGTAGTTGCCGAAGTGCTGAAGAGGCTTGACGGCAAAAGACCAAAGGTAGGAGTTTATTGTGTCAGCACGACTTCAGAGGAAATAGGCCTACAGGGTGCATATGATGCAGGCGCAGGAGTACAACCAAATATATCTGTTATATGTGATGTAACCTTTGCCACTGATCACCCGGGTGTAAACATCAATAAACACGGCGATGTCAAGCTTGATCACGGTCCCGTTCTTGGAATAGGTCCATCAGTAAATATAAGAATGAATGAAATTATAGAAAAAGCGGCAGAAAGGCTTCAGATGAAGCTACAATATGAGCTTTATACCCGAACAACGGGCACTGACGGAGACAGGATAAGATATACAGGAAAAGGCGTTCCGATTGCCCTAGTATCAGTGCCCACCAGGTATATGCATGCTCCGGTTGAGACCGTAAGCCTAAAGGACATAGATGAAGAAATTGAATTGCTGGTAGAGTTTATTATGAGCTTAACTGGCGAAGAAAGCTTTAAGCCAATAGAGATATAATAACGTAGGGGATGACCCATGTGTCATCCCGCATTCCAATAAAAAAACAGCCACAACTATGAACTGCCCCCAAATATTAGATGTGTCTAACATTTGGGGGCAGTTCACTTGTTACCACTATTTCAATATACCAGATACTTTTTTCATGAAGTTTCCGAAAAAATTCAAACCGTTTAGCCCTGTAATCATAATGGGCTCTTCAATTTCAATACTTTCACCATTCAAGACCGCTCGATTGTTCTTAATGATATTCTGCAAGGTTTCATTTCCTACCTTATTCTCAATAATACTCATTGCACTGGATAGCTTAGGCGAACGTCCACCCACTGTGTGAGCATCCGATGCTATAAAGTGTACCATATTGTGTTTTAATAAGGTTACCGAGGTTTCCATTATATCTTTGCCAAACAACCCTCTAATGCTTGTTGTATTTGCCTGAGATAATGCACCTCTACTAATTAGATCAATTAATATATTAGGATCTTTTCCTATTACAGCATTTCTCTCTGGATGTGCAATTATAGGCGTATATCCATCTAGCTTAAGCTTGTATATTACATCTATGGTATATTCAGGCATACTAGCCATAGGAAGCTCAATAAGTATATATTTCGTATTGTTTAGGGTACATACATGCCCTTCTCTTACCAGCTGCGGAAGCTCAGGACAAATAAAAGCCTCACAACCTGGGTATATATTAATATTAATATTTTGCTCTTTCAAACAGCTATTTAAATCCACCACTTTTTGCTGCACTATATCACGAGTATTATTAATGGAGCCATGGATATAATGTGGTGTAGCGATAATGCCATCGGTACCGTCCTCTGCTGCAATTCGACACATAGCCAAAGCGGCATCCATATCCTTTGCACCGTCGTCAATACCATTCAGTACATGACAATGTATATCTATTAGCATAACTGCCCCCTATTATCTATAATCATATCTACAACTAATCTACTGCAAATATTAAATTCAAGCTAGTTTTTCTTCTTTTTGTTTTTACTCTTCTTATTATTGCTTTCATACTCATCAGAATAGTAATAATAATAGCTATAGGAGCTTCCTTGGTTTTCTTTAGTTATTCTGTTTAGTACCACACCTAATATTTTAGCGTTAACCTTCTCAAGTAATTCTTTGGACCTCTGAGCTGCTTCAATTTCGATTTTTCCTGAGGATACTACCAATATGGTACCATCTGTAATAGTAGAAAGTATGGCTGAGTCTGTAACAACGCCTACCGGTGGAGCATCTACCAAAATAATATCAAAATCGTTTCTTAGGTTCTCCATTAATTTCTTCATGGCGTTTGAAGACAATAGCTCTGAGGGATTGGGTGGTATAGGTCCTGATGCCAATATATATAAATTATCTACAACAGATCGAGTTAAGCAGTCTTCGTATTCAACCCGCTGAGCAAGTACTGTAGTCAGTCCTTTGTCATTTGGCACGTGAAATACTTTATGTACCCTCGGTTTCCTCATGTCTGCATCAATCAATAATACCTTGCTTCCAGACTGAGCAAATGTAATAGCCAGATTTGATATTGTAGTAGTTTTTCCTTCTCCAGGGGTTGAGCTTGTAACTACTACAGTTTTGACAGGCTTATCCACACTAGCAAATTGTATATTGGTTCTAAGCACTCTATATGATTCTGCAACAGGAGACTTTGGATTAGTATGTACAATCAATGAATTCAGATACGACATCTATTTACTTCCTTTCAATAAGCATAACTAATTACTTATCACCATCAAAATGAGGAATAGTACCTATAACAGATAATCCCAAATGTTTTTCTACATCATTTGGCGTCTTGATCGTATTATTAAGATACTCTAGTAGAAATACTAAACCCAATCCTAGCATTAGTCCAAGCATAAACCCAATAGCTACATTCATCTTCTTATTAGGCTTAATCGGATTAATAGGCGTTTCTGCTATGTCAATAACTTGTACATTATCAACTTCAATAAGCTCTACAGCTTTCCTCTTGAACACATCTGCGACCTTATTGGCAACGGTCTTCGCATATTCCGGATTGGTATGCTGCGCTGTAATCTCAATCATTCTTGTATCACTCTTCAGATTTACATCTAGCATATCTGCAATATCTGATGCAACAGTATCTTTTAACCTAAGTTCATTTATAACAATGTTTGAGACCAGTCTACTTTTGACTAATTCCCTATAGTCTTTGACCAGCTGCCCACTTAACTGAACGTCCTGGTAACCAAGAGCTCCTACATTGTCTGTATTTTTACCTACATACAAAGTAGTATTGGTCTGATAAACAGGCTCTAAAACAAAGAAGCTAACAACTCCAGCTGCAGCAGTAGCTAAAATAGTTATTAGTACGACTATCCATAATCTCTTACGTAATATTAATAAAAGTTCTCTTATATCAATTGTTTCTTCCATAATTACCTCACTTAAAAAGATTTACACATCACTACAAATTATAACATAATTTTACACAAGATTCAAAGCACAAGTTATTAACAAATTACTTTCGCGGTCTACTATAATTAAGTCTAATTAAATGTCCAATTAATACATAAATCCCAATCCCGACAATCACCCCAGTACTGTCGAGTAAAACATCCGCAACCTGTGGACCTCTGCCCGATACAAATAGCTGGTGAAGCTCATCACTTGCTGCGAATAATACACAAAATATCAAAGTTAAGAGAAGTGCCAACCTAATTTTAAAACGACTTTTCCTAAATGCGTTCATTACTAATATTCCTAACAAAAGATAAGCAAAGAAATGAGCATTTTTCCTTACCAAGTGGTTGATGCCTTCTATATCAAAATCGATGTTAGGAACAACCCGTTCTACCGTTTCAATAATAATCTCTGTTACACCTGTACTGAGATTGTTAGATTGCTCTCTTGGCTGAGCTGATAGATTAAAAATAAGGACTAACCACAATAATACGGCTGTCCAAGAAAGTATAAAATGCAGTTTTTTATGTATAATATTAATCATAACTTTATTCCTTTTTGACTATCCAATTAAAATATGTTATTTTTACAATAGAAATGTTCTATGACCATTAACTAAGTGGAGGTATTGTTCAATGAAACGATGGAAAAAAGTATTAATCACTTGTACCTGTTTATTTCTGTTGCTAATAATTGGTGGCGTTATGTATGTAAACTATTATATAAATCATATTATTTTAGCCCAAATCCCACAGCATGTGATTGAATCTGATCTGAGTAGTGATAGAGTCAATACTAATACTACAGAAAATACTACAAATCCTGCTAGTAATGAAAAAAAGGATATTCAAACAGATAGCTCTAAACAACCTATTAATAAAACAACAAATGAAAATAACAGCCAACCGCCTGTTATCTCTTCAAGCCATAACACCGATTCTGATAAAAATCCAAGTAGTTCTTCTATAACTGAAAACAATAATATTACGCCTATACCAAATACTACATTAGCCAATACTGTTCAGCAAGAGGTAGGTAAGCCAATTGAAACTGCTGATCTATTTCAGGCTGGGTTTATCGTACTTAAAAAGTTAGGCAAAGATGAAATAAACTTTTTGTTTGGCTTCTCACATAAAAGCTATACTAATGAAGAACTTGTAGAGGTTAGAAGATTATTGCTTAGTAAACTAAACGATCAGGATATTAATACCCTTAGAGCGCTAGGCCAAAAGTACGGTAAAAAACTAGAGATTCTTGATCCTAATGTCCCAATCAAGTAGATTTATATTATCAGCGTATTGTTTATTTCATATATAGAAAGTCTTTCATAACTTGATAATCAAGTTTTTATCTCCCTTTTTATAATTGCTTAAAGAAAAGGACATATAAAACCCTATTAGACAAAGCACTAGTCCAATTAAATGTTCTATGTTGAATTCTATACCAGGAAATATGGTGATAATTGAGCCAATTACAAAACCTAATACAGTGTAATATGTATATCCATAAATCCTTTTAAACAATAAACTAATTAACTTAGCAAACAGTATAATACTTATTACAAAGCCTATACCTACAGGTATAATTACCATTAAATCGAAATTTACAATGCCATCAAGAAGTATTTCATATGCACCAATATACATTAAAATAAATGAAGAGCTAATACCTGGTACGATAGTCCCAAAACCTATAATAACACCATATATAATAAAGGCAATAATTCCTGGATTGTTTTCTGGAATTATGTTGATAGCACTGTTTTCTAATATCATAAATAATATCGTTATACTAAATGTAATTATGCAAGGCAGAAGATATACTTTTTTAAATCCTCGCTTATTCGCTTCCTTAAATACAGCAGGAAGTGTTCCTATCATAAGTCCAATAAAAAGATATTTAACTTGTGCATCATGGTTTTCAAAAAGGTATTTCATAATTTTGCTAAAGCCCAAAACTCCAACGCCAATCCCAAGTGCTAAAGGAAATAATACCCATACCTTTTTCTTAAAATCATGAAAAACATCTGCTATAGCATCAGTAAGCTTATCATAAACTCCTAACATTACGGCAAATGTACCTCCACTTACACCAGGAGCAACAGCACCTATCCCAATTATCATTCCTTTTAAAAAATCCGATAAAAAATTCATTATTATTCCACTCACTTTATATAATATTTTTGCCAATAATATTATTAATGGACATGTATAAGTACCACCGACAAGGAATGTCCAAAAAACCAACAACTAAAGTTCTGCTCAAAACCCTTGTTCCGGGTAATGGTATAGGCAAATATGATGTAACCTCAAATCCATACTTTATTACATTCTCACTTTTTCCAAATGATCTTTGCGTAGGCTTCTGCTATCCTCTAAATAACTTTATCTTCTTTAGGAATATAAATACTGGTCTAATATCAAGCAAAAGTATAGGTATATGAATCATGCTTCCAATTAAGCTCATGGCTGTTGAGTGTATTGTAGACAATCTCAGTGAAATATTTATAGGAATAGCTCCTCTATGCTCGATAGGGTAGCTGTTATAATAATAGTCAATCTTATACTTAGAATTTAAGGAATTCTAAGTATAAAAGCTTCCATTTACTTTCCCGTTAATTATTCTTATTCAGTTATTGCCGCTTCCCCATGCACTTTACTCTTAGTTTCTTTATAATACTTCTCATACCAGCGAACAAAACTATTTATTCCATCACTCACACTCGTTTTAGGTTTAAATCCTACATCTTGCATCAAATCATCCACGTCAGCATATGTAATAGGTACATCCCCATCTTGGAGCGGTAGAAATTCTTTTTCTGCCTTTTTACCTATTTTTTCTTCTATCGTCTCAATAAACTCCATTAACTCTACCGGTTTGTTATTGCCTATGTTGTATACCTTATAAGGTGCACTACTTGTCCCGGGATCTGCTAGTTCTTTATCCCATTGTTTATTTTGACTTGGAGGATTATTTAATAATCTTACTATCCCCTCTACTATATCAGCTACATATGTGAAGTCTCTTTTCATTTTTCCATTGTTAAATATTTTAATAGGCTTGTCATTCATTATTGCATCTGTAAATAAGAACAATGCCATATCTGGCCTCCCCCATGGACCATATACCGTAAAAAATCTAAGTCCCGTGGTAGGTAACCCATATAAATGGCTATAAGTATGTGCCATTAATTCATTTGACTTTTTAGTTGCTGCATAAAGACTTATAGGGTGGTCTACATTATGATGTATAGAAAACGGCATATTAACATTCATTCCGTATACAGAACTTGATGAAGCATAGACTAAATGTTCTATCTTATTATGTCTACACGCTTCTAATATGTTTAAATACCCTACTATATTGGATTGTATATATACATCAGGGTTTGTGATACTATATCTCACCCCTGCTTGAGCTGCTAAATTAACTACTATATCTATTTTGTTTTCTTTAAATACCAGCTGTAAGGCTTCTTTATCTTGTAAATCAGCATATATAAATTTAAAGGAATCATACTTTTCTATAATCGCTAACCTTGCTTTCTTAAGATTAACATCATAATAATCATTTAGATTGTCCAACCCTATAACCATACAACCTTCATCAAGTAATCTCTTAGTCAAATGAAATCCTATAAAGCCTGCTACTCCTGTTATAAAATACATCTTATTTTTTGCCAATTCTTTATAATCACTTCTCATCAGATTATAGCCTCCAATATAGATAGTTCATATCATCTGCCTCTTTACGATTAAACATTCCCTTTACATCAATTAGCACACAGTCTTTTTTTACAGTATTCGCCTCAGATGTTACTGCAACTTCACCCATTACATTTGAATAACTGTCTTCTGTTGTTCTAAACATCTTTTTGATATCATATAGCGTGATAGATTTAAACTCTTCATGAGGTACTGCAAATATAACAGCATCCATATCTTTTATATCTTCTACATTGTATGTATTAATTTTATATTCATGAAATAGATCTTCCTTATTTGCTACTGGGTCTACTACTATTACATCTATTCCATACTCTTCTAATTCTTTAATAATATCTACTACTTTGGTATTCCTTACATCTGGACAATTCTCTTTGAATGTAACACCAAACATAACTACTTTTGATCCATTTATCTGTTTGTTTGCTTTAATCATTTTCTTAACCATATTTTCAGCAACATACTTACCCATATCATCATTTATCTTTCTTCCTGAAAGAATAATCTGAGAGTGATATCCCATTTCCGCGGCTTTATAAGTAAGATAATAAGGATCGACACCAATACAGTGTCCCCCTACAAGTCCTGGTGTGAATTTTAAGAAATTCCACTTAGTACCCGCTGCTTCTAGCACAGATTTTGTATCAATTCCCATCTTGTTAAATATAATAGATAATTCATTCATGAATGCAATATTAATATCTCTTTGTGAGTTTTCAATAACTTTTGCAGCCTCTGCGACTTTAATACTTTCAGCTCTATGCACACCAGCTTCTACAACTAACTCATAAACCTTAGCAACAGTGTCAAGAGTTTCTTCATCCATACCAGAGACAATCTTTACAATAGCCTCTAGACGATGAGTCTTATCACCAGGATTTATACGTTCAGGTGAATAACCAATTTTAAAATCCACACCACACTTTAGTCCTGATTCCTTTTCTAAAATTGGAACACATATATCCTCGGTAACGCCAGGGTAAACTGTAGACTCAAAAATTACAATGGACCCTTTAGTAAGATTTCTGCCTAATGTATGGCTTGCTGATTCTACCGGAATAAGGTCAGGAGTATGGTCCACATTTACTGGTGTTGGCACCGCCACAATATGAAACTTCGCTTCCCTAAGCCTCGCTTCGTCTGAAGTGAATTCTACACTTGTATTTTTAATAACTTCATTCCCAACCTCTTTAGTTGGATCAATACCCGACTTATATAAATCAATCTTAGCTTTGTTTACATCAAATCCAATGATATCAGCTTTCTTAGCGAAAGCAACGGCTATTGGCATTCCTACATATCCTAACCCTACTACTGAAATCTTCTCTTGTCTGCTTACAATATTCTCATATAATGTCATTTTTAATCCCCCCAATTTCTATTTTGTTTGCCAAACAACCCTATTTATATAATCTGTATAAGACAATATTATCCTTAACACTTTTTCTGATACATTAGGTATGCTATAATCATCCACAGGCCTTAATGTATCTTTTTGTTGTGTTTCTAATATCTGCAATCCTTGCAGTATTCGTTCTTTTTTAAGTCCTACCATCATAACTGATGCTTCTTCCATGGCTTCTGGTCTTTCATGTGCTTGTCTGATATTTAGAGCTTTAAATCCAAGTATCGATGACTCTTCACTAATTGTTCCACTGTCGCTTAGAACTGCTTTAGCTTTAATTTGAAGCTTCACATAATCATTAAATCCAAGAGGTTTTATCGTTTTTACCAATGAATGAAACTCTATTTTTTTTGATTCGATCATATTTCTAGTTCTAGGATGGGTACTAACGATTACAGGCATTTTATATTTTTCAGCAATAGCATTTAAACTATCAATTAGACCCAAGAAGTTTATTTCTGAATCTATATTCTCTTCTCTATGTGCTGACACTACAAAGTACTTTCCTTCTTCAAGTTCTAATCTTCCTAGAACATCTGATTTTTCGATGTATTCTTTTCTTGAGTTAATAACTTCAAACATTGGACTTCCAGTTTTAATAATTCTATCAGCAGACAGTCCTTCTCTTAACAAATATTCTCTAGCAATATCACTATAAGTCAAATTGATATCCGATATATGATCCACTATTTTTCTATTAGTTTCTTCAGGTACTCTTTGATCAAAACATCTATTACCTGCCTCCATATGAAATATTGGAATATGTCTTCTCTTTGCTGCAATAGCACATAAACAACTGTTTGTGTCTCCTAATACTAAAACAGCATCAGGCTTTACTTGTTCCATAATAGGATCAATTTTAATAAGAATATTTCCAATGGTTTCTACTGCTGTTCCAGTAGCGGCATTAAGGAAATAATCTGGCTTTTTCAGATTAAAGTCATTAAAAAACACTTCATTTAATTCATAATCATAATTTTGACCTGTATGAACTAAAATGTGTTCTATTGCTTCTGATTCTTCTAATTTATTGATAACAGCTGATAATCTTATAATCTCTGGCCTTGTACCTATAACTGTCATAACTTTTAATTTCTTCATGAGTTCTAAACCTCCAAATAGTAAGTGTCTGGTTTCTCAGGATCAAAGCATTCATTAGCCCACATAATAGTAACCATATCTGTATCACTTAAGTTCTCAATATTATGTGTATAGCCGGTTGGTATATCAACTACTTCCATTTTGTCTCCACTAACGAAATATTCTATAACTTCACCAGAATCTATGCCTCTAAAGCGAATAACCCCTTTACCACTTACAACAAGAAATTTTTCATTCTTTGTATGATGCCAATGGTTTCCCTTTGTTATGCCAGGCTTAGATACATTCACAGATACTTGTCCTCTTTCAGGTGTTTTGATGAACTCAGTAAAGGAGCCTCTGTTATCCACATTCATTTTAATTTCATAACTGAATTGATTTTTAGGTAAGTAACTCAAATATGTACTATATAGCTTCTTTGTAAACGTATCAGACATATCTGGAATAGAGCGCTCTTCACGACTTTTCTTAAAAGAGTAAATTAAATCAGCAATACTGCCAAGAGTAATTGTATGAACGAATGGAACTTCACAAAAACCTCCAACTATATTCTCTTCACCATTTAGAGCATTTAATAGTTCCTCTACTACATCATCTATATAAACTAATTTCATAACAACACTTGGATCATTAACAGTAATAAGCAAATCATGTGTGATATTATGACAGAAAGTAGCTACAGCACTATTATAATTTGGTCTACACCATTTCCCAAAAACATTAGGGAAGCGGTATACCAGTACTTTTGCTCCTGTTTCCTTGCCATATCTAATAAGTATATCCTCGCCTGCTTTTTTACTCTTACCGTATTGATTATCTAGTTCAGCCTGGATAGATGAAGAAATCATAATAGGGCAGTTGTTTTTATATTTGTTTAGTGCAGCAAGCAAAGTTGATGTAAAACCATAGTTTCCTTCCATATATTCTAATTGGTCTTTTGGTCTATTTACTCCTGCAAGATGAAACACGAATTCAGCTTCTTTGCAATATTCATCTAATAGCGATGGATCCGTATCCCTAGTATACTCAAATATATCAGTATAGTTTTTATTTCTTAACTCGGCAATAAGATTTCTTGCTATAAATCCTTTTGCTCCAGTTATAAGTATTTTCATGATTCATCCAGCCTTTCTGATTTATTCAGTTATGACAGCGGTTACTGCAGCCTCATCATCAGTAGTTAGATACTCTAATTCTCTTCTCACATATTCAAGGGATAATAACTTTTCTTTAATCTGTTCTATATTTAATCTATCTGTATTATCAGAGTTATACTCATCTTCTGATGATAATTTCTGATCTCCTTCTACGAAATATTTATCATAGTTAAGATCTCTTTTATCAGCAGGTACTCTATAGAATCTTCCCATGTCCTCAGCAATGACATATTCTTCTTTAGTAAGGAGAGTTTCGTATCGCTTCTCACCATGTCGTGTTCCAATAACTTTTATTTCATTATCAGCTTTAAACAACTCTTTGATTGCTTTGGCCAAATCGCCAATAGTAGATGCAGGAGATTTTTGCACCATAATGTCGCCTGCTTTCGCATTCTGAAAGGCGAAAATGACTAACTCTACTGCTTCTTCTAAGCTCATTAAAAATCTTGTCATATTAGGATCTGTTATTGTTAAAGGTTGTCCACTCTTAATCTGATCAATAAAAAGTGGTATTACTGAGCCTCTGGATGCCATGACATTTCCATAACGTGTTCCACAAATTAAAGTCTTATTTGGATCTACTATCTTTGACTTTGCTACTAACACTTTTTCCATCATAGCCTTGGATATTCCCATTGCATTGATAGGATAGGCTGCTTTATCCGTAGACAGACATATTACTTTCTTTACACCAGCTTCAATTGCTGCAGTTAATACATTATCTGTACCAACTATATTGGTCTTTACAGCCTCTAGTGGAAAAAATTCACATGATGGTACTTGCTTAAGTGCTGCTGCATGGAAAATATAGTCAACACCATACATTGCATTTTTAACACTAGCTACATCACGTACATCTCCAATATAGAATTTAAGCTTATCATTCTTATATAGCTTTCTCATGTCATCTTGTTTTTTTTCATCTCTTGAAAAGATACGAATTTCTTTTATATCTGTATGTAAAAATCTTTTCATGACAGCATTCCCAAATGAACCTGTGCCACCTGTAATTAATAATGTTTTATTTTTAAACATATCAATTTCTCCTTCATTTATATATTTTTTACAACCTCAAATAATTTTGTATGAACTGAATCTATCGAGTGCTTCTCTTTAGCACAAGCTAGTCCACCAATTGCTAGCTCACATCTAGATGAACTATCTTCAACTAATTTGAATATACAAGCTTTTAAATCATTTATGTTATGTGCAACTAATCCCGCATTGTTTTTAGTAATATATTCACCACCATGCAGATCTTTAGGTAAATAGGCAAGTATTGGTTTTCCTGCACCCATGTATTCAGGTATTTTTGTAGATAAGGAATATCTTGTAAATAGTCTATAATTCTCATCGAAACTTTCAACATGTATTAATACATCTGCCCGCTCATATACTTCATAGACTTTATCATTTGCTACATAGTTATTGATTTCCACCTCATATTTCTCAAATAAGTTCTTTATCTCTACAGTGTTCCATGCTGATGGTATATACAACTTCATGTTTGCACATTTCTTCATAATATTTATATTATGAAGAACCTCCGCAACTTGAAGTAAGCTTTTCCATCTATTAAGTGATAAAGATCCCGCATATATAAATTCAATAATACCTTTATCTTTAACAAACAGATTAGTTGTAATATATTTTGAGGGATTCATTAAAGGTATATACTTCTTTCCAAATTTGTTTTCATATTTTTCACATAGGGCCTCACTTATTGCAAAATTGGTTATTGATAGTGAATGTGTTATTGCTAATTCTCTATTAATTTTCTTTCTAGCAAAAAGAGATAGAAATGACGATGTATAAAGTGTTTCTGGCCAATCATCCATCAAGTGTAAAACAATTGGTATTCTATATCTTTTAGATAAGAAATTAGCAACTTTATGTATTCTAATTGTGCACCCACAAGTATATATGATTTCGGGATTAAATAAGTCAATTTTATATAAGATTTCATTATCTAACCGCACAGCAGACATATCTAATAATCCACGTATGAAATCATGAACTGCACCCTTAATGTTTTTTTGAGGAATTGTAGCAGCACTTACATTACTGAGTGAGTTAGTTTTCTTTTTCAAGTTTCTCATAAAAAAAACACTTCGAAATGCATTATCTATAGGAATACATGCTTTAGTTAAAAAAATTGTATTTTCTATTGTAGTTGTGAAATTTAGCGGTTTTATCTGTAAACTTAATTGCATAATATGAGTATTGGTATAATTACAATATATATTTTTTAATGTATTTCCTGTACCACTTTCTTCCCCAACAAGAACTACATTTACAATTAAAATACGTTTCATATTTTATGTAATACCTCCATATTGGTAGATTTGGTGCTGAATTTATTGTGGAATAAAAGCCAAAATAGAAATAAAACAATTGTGGCGATTGCCGATTCGCGTGTCTGCATCAATTGATTATTTGCAGGTAAAAATAACCACATAATATTCAATCTAGTAAATAGTAAGGCTGATATTAAATTCTTGTTGTATATTGTTTCTCTCCACACTAAACCATATAAGCGAGCAATAACAAACATGAAAGCTATACAACCAGGAAATGATAAGTCTGATGCAAGCCACGGGAAAATTGTGCTCCAGTACATGAATGCCGGATATCCAGTTATTACTTCAGCTCTAAATGGTATAGAGTGGAGTATCATATAATCGATTCCAAAGTATTGCGTTGCGTATGAAGATAGGGCAAATGAATTTCCTAGGCCATAAGTCCACTGGAAAGGCACTACAAGTGATTTTGTTAGCCCATAATACCCCCCTGACACATAATGGGTTACAACAGTTATTGCATATCCAATTTTTTCACCAAATAATTTATAAACGATATGATTACTGTCAAATATAAAAAAAACTGTTTCATAATTTGATATATCCATGCTATATGTGTTGGCTCTTGATAATTGCATAAAGCCAAAAACTGTAATACTTATAATTATCATTGGAATTACAACTTTATATAACTTTATCTTTCTACTTATACCTTTTTTTATCAACCAGACACTCGAAAAGTATATAATCAAATCACCTAATTCTTTTTGTGTTCCCTTAAATGCAAAAATATTTATTAAGTTTAAAACAATTATTCCCCAAAATAAAAATCTAAATTTTTTTAATTTTTCTTTCCGAAACAAATATCCAATGATCGCAATCTGTTTAAATATACCTAAAAGTGTAATGAACTGTCTTAAAATATTTACATCCGTGGATTCCTTTGCAGCTATAAGTGACGATTTGTAAATATCTCCGATACTCTGCATTCTATATATCAAAGTATTTAAATTTAATTCACTTATTGAGTTAATATAAGAAACTAATGTTAGAAATTCAAATGTTAATGTAATAAATATAGAAATAATAATTAGTAAATCTACAGTATTTCCTTTCATAAAATAGCTTTCAACTTTTACGTTTATATGTTTCTGATTTTTATTATATAGTGAAGCGGAGGATATGTATCCAATAACTATTGCTAAAATCACAAATGACATGAAGACTAGCATGGTCCCATATGAATAGTCTTTATATTTTACTGGTCCAATGAATGTCAATAGTATTGTTAATATTATATATGCAACAATTACTTTTAATGGTTTATAGTTAAGTATATTGGTGTTCTGATTCATCTTGCCCAGTCATCCCTTCCCTAATTATTTTATTAATATTGAATGGCTCTTTAATACAGTAAGGAAGCATTGAAATTATATTTGCATATATAATACCTATCCATGAATTAAGTAAATAAACAAATATGATAGACAATGTAAAATTTAATACAACTCCAATAAATGACATCACTAACTGAGTTCTAATTTTACCTGTCCCATTTGCAAAGCTTGCAATGATACCCCACCAAATGTATAATGCACAAAAAGTACCAAAAGTAATTGAAAACATAATATTAATATTAATTGCCTTATCACCAAGCCAAAAGTTGACTAATTTCTGCATTATAAATATTAAAAGAATCAAACTGGTAATTATAAGAATCATAAACTGCTTTAATCGTCTATATGCTGAAGCAATCCAAGAATAATCACTTTTTTCGTATGCTTCGGATACTGCTGACCAAATTGGTATAAGACCAATCCATGCAATACTTGCAATAAGATTGAATATCCTATTATAAACTTGAAATTCAACCACATACTGTGGACCAGATAAACATGAAATAAGAAACTCCTTCATATTGAACATTGCTAGTGAAAGCAATTGAAGAGCAAAAAAGCCTCCTCCTAATTTTAAGATAACCATACTCTTGCTTCTATCTATTGCTGCAAAGCTTGGTCTTGCATGCTTCATAATAGTAGAGAATACAATAATAGATGTAACTAATAAAGGTAAATTTGATGCTAGCAAATATACATATGCTAAATTAATTAGATTTGTTATATCATCTACAGTTTTCAAGGACAATACCGTTATTAGTATTATAATATTTGATGTAAGCCCAACCAAATTGGAGATAGAAGGCATATGCAATGCTAACAAAATACTTGAAATAGTTTTAAATATAAACTGAAAAACTATTCCTAAGAGAATAATAAATACAGCTTTTTGCAGAATCCTAATATCAACCATATTATCAGGAATATTAAAAAATGAATTCCAATTGATTGTAATTACTGCGATAGTACATCCCAAAAATAAAATGCAGGCAAATTGTAAAGTTAACCAATAAGTTGTTGAAATTAAAACTTTTTCTGCATTAATGTCTTTCTTTGCTTTTGCTTTTACTAAATTATTACGCAGTCCATTACCAATGCCAAAATCAAAAGTCAGGATCCAGTTTAACACAGATAGTAACGTGAACCATAGACCTAAAATCTGTTGATTCTCAAAATAATTCATATAAGCTGGCATTAAGAACAGTGAAAGTAACATGCCTAAACCTTTAATACCACATGACAGAATTATATTAATAAAAATATTTTTGTCTCTACTCATATCTTCACTCACTCTTTTAAATTATACATTTAGGCTTTACTTCGCAAGTTATACTTGAAAGCATCAAATACTTATAAAGTTAATTTTAAGACTCTCTTAAATCGCAATATCCATTTGCACCTTAGATTTTTATTAAATTTAATCTCTTAACAAAGAATTCATTTGCTTAAGAAACAGTCGATAATCGAAATTATCTTCTGCTGTTTTCCTTGCATTCTTTTGCATAATTTGTTTTTCCTCTATTGTCAGATTTAATGCTCTTCTAATACCTGATGCAAATGCATATGGTGTACACTCATCAACAATAATTCCATTCACATTATCAACTAAATAATCTCCTAAATCTGATGTTAAATTACAAATAACAGGAGTCGCACTTGCAAGGCTCTCAACTACTTTTGTAGGAAATCCAGCTTTGGCATATCTTTGCGTTGATGAACGTAGCAGAACGGTAAAGTCAGCAAGTAAAAGATGACTTAGTACCTCGTTACGAGGGACTCTCCCTATTGTAACCAGACTATTGCCTAGTTTATTAATTACCTTTTTAGAAACACCACAAACTTTACTTAACTGCTCTCTAGTAATACCTATCAGTTTTAATTCTAATCTTTCTAATTCATTATCATCTAACAAATCAACTGCTTCAAGCACTTCTTTTAGATAATCTTTCTTCCCTGGAGAACCAGCATACAAAATTGTCAACTTAGTAGAATTAACAACTTTAAAATATTCTATATCATTTATATCCATGATCACAGGAATGCGCTCAACCTTTATAAATCTTTCTTCAAAATATTTTTCTAAATACTTGCTTATAGCAATAACACAAAAATTATCGTCAATGAGATTCTGCATCCATAACTCCTTTTTCCTATACCTGTAATCCATCCTTCCGAGCTTAAATTGTTCTGCAGAATACCACTCTACACTATCATGCAAAAGCATAACTTTATTCTTTTTTGCGTATTCCTTTAAATATTTCAAGGTTGATGTAGGAACTCCTAAAATCATTATTGCATCAAAAGGTCCATTATCTACTAACACCATTTTTGTATAATTGGTATAATTTAAGAAATCAAATATCTTTGTAAATATACCATTATTAGTACTTCTAAAAGACATATATCTTACTCCATCAAAATTATTCTCTTTGAAATTTGTACTACTTCCTCTACCTACAACAAAAACTTGCCAATCTAATAATTGGAATAACTTTGCTAAATAATGCTTTCTAGTTGTTTCTGCACCACCATCAGGGTATCTAGTTGTTGATAATATTAATACTTTCATTTGTACCTCATCTATCTCATTTTTTATATCTGTTTGCTATTACTTTCATTAATGATTCGTTATGTGATTCACATCTAATGATATTTTCAATAACAACAGCATTATGTTTTGTAATAATTAGTTTTCCAATTATATTGTTAAGAACTTTATTAATCCTATAGAGAAACCTAGGAAAGCCAAGTAAAATTGCGAAATACATACTTTCTCTATCTTTACAAAATTTTTCCCAAGTAAGATTTATGTTATCTCCATATTCTATAAATTCGGATCTCTCACGAAGCATCCTAAGCACATTGTCCTTCTCTGTTTCTTTACAAAATCTTACTCTTCCATCAACCATTTTTGTAGGAATAAATTCACAACTATATGTGTCACCCGTGACTTCAATATTCATAATTACCCCAGTATTCCATAGTTCACCTTTATTTTTGTTCGCAAACAAGAAGTTCCCTTGCCCATATAAAATTGTAGTATCTTTATATAACTCATAGGTACCTATACAATGACTGTGCTGGCATACTATAATATTAGCTCCTTTTTCTGCCATCTTACGACATCTTTTCTTCAATGACGGACTTGGATACTGATAATGCTCTAATCCTGAATGATAAAGTATAACTAGATAATCGCAATTCATCTTAGCTACATGTATATCGTCAAAACTATCGCAGAAATCAAAGCCATTAGCACCTGCTGAATTTTCATTAGCACAAGAACATTCATTATCGGCAAGTGATAGGATTCCGATTCTTTTGCCTTCTATATTTATAAATAGTGGTGTTTTAGCAGAAAAAGATGAATCTCCTGCTCCAACTGTCAGCAGCGAAGTTTTTTTGCACACCTCAATTGTATCAAATACACCTTGATTACCATAGTCTTTTATATGATTATTAGCTAATGAAACAACTGAAAAGCCTGCTTTTTTAATAGCACTTATGGAAGAAGAAGGTGCCTTTAAATTCGGACCACTCTTGTAATGTTCATTTTCACATTCAGTTAGTGGGCATTCTAAGTTAACTATAGAAATATCTGAACTTGATATTAATTCTGTTATTTCCCCAAAAAGATAACCAGAATCACCTTCAATAAATTTATCAACATTCAAATCTGTTGGACATAAATCGCCGAATACTGATATTCTCAAAAAAATCCCCCCTTGCAAAATAAGAGTTTCCACTTCATATCTGTTTAAAAAATTACAAGTAGAATTAATTATTAATCTATAGCCTTTTTCTCTGCTTCTTTGATTTCTATGTATCTTACTATCGCTTCACAAAATATTTTCTCTAAATCGCAAACTTCTTTAATAATTTCCCAAGTTTCATTTGATTTGCGATAATATCTTTCTGAACATTCTGCACTATATGGTCCAAAGCATAAGCATTGAAACTCAACAAGCAAAAATTTACTACCGTCCCATGCAATATCCATTGAGCATAATGGAGTTCCAATTATATCACTTACCTCTTTCGCAAAATCTAGAAGTTTATACTTGTCCACATCATTTGGTATATCAAAACTAAGTCGACCTCCTCCACTTGCTCGAAAATCATTCTCGCGATTTTTACGAAATAATGGGTAAAACTTTTCACCATATTTAAGCACCTTAAAATCACCATTTAAGCCACCAATAAAATCTTGTACAATAAACTTTTCTCTATTTAAGGAGTTTCTTTGATATCCACGCCAAAGTACCCTTTTTTTATATTCACCTAATAATCCAAAGAGTGATTTATTTTTACTAATCCTTTGTGCTTCTTTCAGTAGCTTTTCATTACTATCTGCACTCTTTACGTACTTGCTACCAGCGCCAAATGCTGACTTGATCACATATTTTTGATTAGGTAAATTTGCATCTTGAATATCCTCAAAAGTTCCATATATCTTACTATTAAACAATTTAGCTTGCTCTGGTAATAGTTGATATCTGATTAGTTCCATAAAAGCTTTATTGTGGTGTGCTCTTAAGTAAGGATAATCTGGTATTAATGTTGCTCCTTTTCTGTTAAGAAAGAGAACAATATCTTCAATATAACTTTTATAACTTAACCCATAATCCTCAGAGGATGTATAAACTATATAAGTATTATGGTAATCTAACTCTGCATTAATTTTAGAAAATGATAATACCTGTACGTAGATTCCTTGTTGTTTAAAATATTTGGCAATCTGTTCAACATTCATTGTGCAAAGTGTTCGATTATTTTTGGTAGATGAATAAAAAGTATTCTTATAATCAGTTAATATTATTAGTTTCATAAGTTCTGTTCTCCATATAGATTATTTTTATGTTTTATAACGTCGTCTAGGTTGAATCTATTCTTAATAATAGTTGCTGGTACACCGCCAACAATGCTATATGGCAGCACATCACTCGTTACAACTGCACCTGCTGCAACAACAGCTCCTTGCCCAATCGTTACCCCTTTTAAAATGATTGTATTTGCACCTATCCAATTGTCTCCTTCAAGCACTATATCTTTATCATTTTCTGGTAATTTTTCGTCTTCTTGAATTGAATCCATGTATCTCCCAATAACATCCATTCTGTGCCCTCCTGTTATTAAAAATACATGAGGACCAAACATAACATGATCACCAATTCTTATTTCTGCCCTTGTGCACATGAACATTGCATTTCTACCGATGCTTACGTTATTTCCAATAGTAATGTTGTGATAAGTTAGATCAGAATCTCTACCAATGATTACATTTTTCCCGCACTTTTTTAGCATAGCCCGTTTAAACGGCATAATTATGTATTTATATATAGCTCTTGAGATAATGCTACAAAATTTATATACTAACCGCATTATAAATTGCATTAATATCACCTCTCTAATAGTTTTATCCACTCTCTAGTATAATTTTTAAAAATAGTATCAATTGTATATTCTTTATGTAGTTTTTGATTTGCATTCTTACTAATTAAGTGACGACTCTTATCATTTTCAATTAGGTACTTTAATGCTTCAACAATTTCCGTTGAGTCTTTGCTATTAATAAGTACACCGCACTTATCTGCTAGTATATCAGGAATCGCCCCAATTCGCGTAGCAATTATCGGTTTAGACAAAGCCATTGCCTCTAAAACAGAATTGGGAAAACCTTCTGTATAACTTGGTAGTATGAATATTTCAGAAGAATTAAGCAAATTCATAGCCTCATCATGACTTTTTTCGCCTTCATATATTACACCTTCAAACGAGTATGTACACTTTAAGTAAGCAAGATATTCTTCCTTGCATGGGCCAACTAGCCTAATAGACCACTCACTGAAATTCTTGTGAATTTGTTCCCAAGCAGTTAAAAGTTCTTCTATACCCTTGGTTTTTATCAACCAGCCTAAAAACATAACTGTTTTACTATTACTAGCCTTTGGCTCTGGTAACCTTGAGATATCTATAGGATTAGGAACACATACTACATTCACTTCAGGTAAGTATTCCTTAATTGCAAAATAAGTCGTTTTATCAATAACCATAACCGTCGATGCGAGCTTGAACGCATTTAATATTAGCTTCCACTCTATTGTATTGTTCTCTGCAATCTCTTTTATTCTGCCGAATCTAATATGATAAATTGTCGGAATGCCTTTTAACTTTGCTGTTTTAAGTAGTATAATATCTCTTATTATGGCTAATTGACCACTTGTTGTAATATGTATTACATCTGGACGATCGCATCTAATAATTTTATTTAATTCTTTATATTTCATAACCATCGTGAATCCGCTATTCACAACTCTGTTCCACATTGTTCTTCCTTCAGTTTCTCGAATTTTTGGGGCACTATTAATAACTGTTTTCTCTATATCACAACAACTATTCGTAATATAATTACATAATAATTGTGTCCAATTTGCTATGCCACCATATGGAGGGGGAACTGGAATAATAAAACATATTTTGATTTTTCTGTTTTCCATATATAATTTACCTCTATAAACGTTCAATTATTTACATGTTTAATGTTAATATACATCTCTTTCTACTTATATCTTCAATAAGAAAATATTGATTTATCTATGTTGTATGTATAAAATATTCATATTAAAAGTTCTGTATCAACTATTAGTAGTGATAATTTGTTTGTAAAATGTCCACTATCACATTAAGTTTTTTAATTCTTTTTCTAATTGTTCAAAGAATATATTCTTACTATAATTATCTGCATAATAACGTCTTGCATTATAAGACATCTGTTCTTTCTTATTACTATTAACAAATTGTACTATTAATTGTGCTAATCCTATATAATTTTCTGCTTCGCAACAAATCCCACACTCTGCTTTTTCAATAACATTCCTTGTTTCTCCATTAATTGCACCAATAATGGGTTTACCTGCAGCCATATAAGATTGTATTTTACCAGGCAATGTATAAGATATATTTTTACTATTAATTAGTGTTATTAGCATTGCATCTACCATTTCATAAAAGCCTGGCATTTCTTCAACAGGCCTTTTGCCATAAAAAATTACATTAGAAAGACCAAATTTATTAGCTATTCGTTTACACTCTTCTAATTTTGCACCGTCACCAATAATATGGAAGATATAATTATTGCGATCTTGCAACTCTCTTGCTGCAGATATTATCGTTTCTACCGATTGAAATTCCCCAACATTTCCAGCAAACATAAAATTAAAATTTCTATTTATTTCGTTCTTGTTAGTATTTTTTACTTCATTGACCAAAAACAAATCTTCTGCGTATTGAGGAATATGTTCGATATTATCTGGAGATATATCAAGTGTGTTCTTAAAATATTCTTTAAACATACTTGATGCCACGGCTATTTTATCCACTGACTTATAGATCATTTTAGAAACAACTAAAAAAAGATTATATATTAGAGAACCTTTCTTAATGCCACCGATAGCTAAACTCTCTGGCCATAAGTCAAGACAGTATAATAGTATTTTTTTTTTATTCTTCTTTTTATATATAATCGCTGGTATCGCCATCAGTACAGGTGAAAGTTGATTTACAAATACCACATCATATTCATTTTTTAGAAATAAAGCCTTTAAGGATGCAGATATAGTGAAACTTAAATAACTTAAAAATAGCTTAAAATGGCTTTTTCCTCTACCTATTTCAAAGGTTCTTAGTACTTTGACCCCATTTATAGTTTCATTTCTTTTTTTGTTCTTACAATACTCATGATGAACTTTACCTTCAGGATAATTGGGTAGCCCTGTTAAGACTGTTACATTGTGTCCCCTATAAGCAAGCATTTCACATATGTCGGCGATTCTAAATGGTTCTGGATAGTAGTACTGGCACACAACTAAAATCTTCATTGTGAAATAGTCTCCTTTTGAGCAATTACAGTAATTTGTTTTATATTTACTAAGCACTTATCTACATATCGGTCCTCACCTAATAAAACAACGCCAACTGTCCTAATGATTATCATCAAATCAAGCCATAAACTGAAATGCTCAACGTAATAAACATCAAACTTGTATCTATCTTCTATCGAGAGGTAAATGTTCCCACTTACTTGTGCTAATCCTGTCATGCCTGATTTCATATTCAGTCTTTTGACGATTTCATCTGTGTAATCATCAAGAGATGCCACTCTTTCTGGTCTTGGTCCAACTAGGCTCATTTCTCCCTTAAGCACATTCAACACTTGAGGTATTTCATCTATTTTACTTCTTCTTAGAAACTTACCAATTGGAGTAATACGGTCATCATCTTGTTTGACCTCTTGCCCTTTCACCATCTTTTCTGAATTTGGCTTCATAGTTCTGAACTTATAAACCTTAAAAATCTTCTTATATTGTCCAGGTCTATCTTGTAGAAATAATACTGGTCCCGGTGAAGTCACTTTTATTAAAATTGCAACTAAAATCCATATAGGAAGAAATACAATCAGTACAGTTAAAGATAGAATGATATCAATGATACGTTTTATGGCTGTTTGTAGTCTCTTGTTCTCCACTGCTATCCCTCTATTTCATAATCAATGGGCGTTAGATACCCATCACTCAATTTTATTTCACCCTCATTTAAATCTGTTATAGCTGACCAAATTCTAACGGTTTTGTTTACATCTTTAAAGAATGCTCCTGGATATGGGTGTGTTACAGCTCGCACTAACTTATCTGTTTCATCCATGGTCATACTGTTGAAAATTTCACCATCTTCTGGCTTTCTGCCTGACCATTCAGTGGCATCAGCTTCATTCTGTCTAGTTAATGTAATATTATTATTCACAATATCATTCCAATACTTTGAAATAAGCGTGACATGCATATCATCAACTTTCCTATAAAGATCAGTTGCTGCGATTTTCTCATCGAGTTCTATAACCCCTTGACCGATAATTTCTCCTGTATCAACACCCTCATCTAACTTAAACATTGTTACACCCGTTTCTTTTACTCCTTTTAGAATTGCCCAAGGGATTGCTGCCCTTCCTCTCCCTATTGGTAATAGAGTGGGGTGCATTCCGATGCATCCAAATTTAGGTGTTTCAAGTAGTTCTTTCTTTGCAATCTGTGACCACCCAATGATAAAAAGCCAATTAATCTGATGCTCTCTGAGCGCTTCTATCACTTCATTATCATTGATATTATTGATTTTTAGAAGTGGCACATCATTTTCATTGGCAATATCATCAAGATATATTCTACCAGACTTATTCTTTGCTTTTTCATCCTTAAGGGTGATTAGCAAGTCCAACTTACCACCAGTTCTATATATTTCTTCAATACAACTTAATCCTAATTGAACACAAGTTGCAAATGCCATTTTCATCTTCACACATGTTCCCCTCTCTACTTTCTAAAATCCACGTCTGAATACACTTTCAAAAGCTTCAGCATAAACCATACCAGCTTGTCCCCCACGGTAAGCAGCTAGACCTTTCAATGATACATTACTTCTTGGATGGGGATAATCTCTCATAACCCCTCTATATTGTGTTAGAGCCTCTATCTTTTTATCAATACTCGCTTCACCAACTTCAATATATGTGTTAGGTGAAAATTGGTTCATTGCATTATTTAGTCCCCATTCAGTCGCAGATGGTACTTCCATAAAAAGCAACTCCTTCAAGGGCTTTACATCTGCCCTTCGTTGAAAGAGCCTCACAGCAGCTTGGCAAGCAAGTGATGTATGCAAATGATCATTATTCAAATCTGCTGGATGATGAGTGAAAATAACCTCTGCTCCTGTTTCAATAATTCCATTCTCAATGAACTGTACTAATTCTAAATGCGGTACTGTATTAAATTCGATATTTGGAAAGTTACCTTTTATGACTTTATCAACACCTAAGATATTCATTGATCTATCTACATCTATAGCTAGCTCCGCTATGTTGAGACGGTTATTTCTCGCATTTACCTCTCCTGACAGGATGCAGACATTTACCGAATGACCTTCCTTAGCAAGTTTATATATTGTAGCTCCTGCTCCTAAAACCTCATCGTCTGGATGTGCAACAACAATTAAATACATCATATAAATTACCTCGCTTACTTAAACTTGTTATTTTATCCCTACTGTATACTCACTTCGGTATCATCATTCAATCATTGAATACACCTCTCACCTACTCAACAAAATGCTCTAAATCTATGGTAATTCGTTCAAACTTATTTTTCTATAAGATTCCCATTTATTCTTTAAACTCCAGCACGAAGCATAAGCCAACATATATAATGTCCCTCAGCTGGCTTCACTATCTCTACTCTGCAATAGCAACAACATCCCTCAAATAGTCATATGTATGTACAATACTTGCTAATTGTTGCTTTAGCAAACTACAGTTATACATGCACATGTTCAAATTTTGTACATGTATCAGCATTTGGTCATAGCTCAAGTCCAAAGATTTACCCACAAATATGCTATCATGACTGGTAGTCTTTATACCTTCTTCATCCAGCAATAATTCTTCATACAACTTTTCTCCAGGTCTTAAGCCTGTATATTCTATATTGATGTCAACATCAGGCACATAACCTGATAGCCTTATCAAGTCTCTTGCTAGGTCATCAATTTTGACAGATGCACCCATATCTAGTATAAATATCTCTCCCCCCTGCGCCATTGCGCCGGCTTGTATAACAAGCTGCGCTGCTTCAGGTATGGTCATGAAATACCTAGTTATCTTAGGATGGGTTACTGTAACTGGCCCTCCTCGGTCGATTTGTTTTTTGAATAGGGGTATTACACTGCCGTTGCTACCCAATACATTTCCAAATCTTACTGCAACAAATTCCGTCTTACTCTGCTTGTCCAAGGACTGAATAAGCATTTCCGCCACCCTTTTGGTAGCTCCCATTACATTGGTTGGATTTACGGCTTTGTCAGTTGAAATTAGTACAAATCTCTTTACTCCGTATTCGTCTGCACATTGAGCTACATTGAGTGTCCCAAATATATTGTTCTTTATAGCTTCTACCGCATTGTCTTCCATCAGGGGCACATGTTTGTGCGCAGCAGCATGGAATACTACAGTAGGCTTATACCTGCTAAATAAATCTTTAAGCCTAGCTTTATCTCTAACTGAAGCAATTATAATTTCAAAATCCAGTTGGTCTTTGTATATGTACTTTAGCTCATTTTGTAAATCATAAGCATTGTTTTCGTATATGTCTAGTATCAGCAGCTTCTTGGGTTCGAATTTTGCAATTTGACGACAAAGCTCTGATCCTATAGAGCCTCCGCCGCCAGTAACCAGTATTACCTCATTCTCTATATAGCCAGAAATCTCGTCCGTGTTAAGCTTTACTTCTTCTCTGCCTAGCAAGTCCTCTATACTAACCTCTCTAAGCTGTTTTATAGCTATCTTTTCGTTTATTAATTCATACATTCCAGGAAGTGTCTTTAACTTGCATTTCGTTTTCTTACAAATGTTCAATACCTCAGATATCACAGGTTTTGAAACTGAGGGCATTGCAATAATGATTTCATCTACATTATATCGTTCAACAAGTTCAAGTATCTTATTGATTCCACCCTTTACCGGTACTCCATGTATTTTGGACCGATGCTTGCTTTTATCATCATCAACTACTATAACTGGCAAATATTCGATGTCAAAGTGAGATTTCATCTCTCTTATTACCATTGATCCAGCTTTTCCTGCACCTATTATCATGACTCTAGCCTTATTGTCTCTTTTTTGAAAAGTCATTTGTTTGACTCTTCTCATAATTCTATAGCTTAACCTATCGCCGCCTATAAGAAGTAATGTCAAAATAAAAGATATTGCATATACCGATTTGGGCATGGACATATCAAGTAATAATCCACCCAAACATTCTATTACACTTCCAATTGAGACTGCAAAGAATATTTGGATGAGTTCATCAATACTTGCGTATTTCCATAAGCTTGTATAAAGCCCAAATGCTTGATATATCAATATCTTAAGTACCGTAAATAATATACATGTAAAAAGAAAAACATTGAGATAATGTACCGGAATAGCTCCTTCGAACCTAAAGATTAGAGCTACATATACTGCCAAATTTATTAACACTATGTCTGCTAGTAGCAGATATGCCTTCCTACGATATGCCTTCATTACTCTTCCCCCCCGGTTTTTCATTAATACACTGTTATATTATTTCATGTATTTTATATACATCTCTCTAATTTTCTGTATCTCTTCAGATGTAAACCTACTATATACTATATCTTTCATCTGTTCTTTCTCTTCTGGTGTGATGCCTCCAGCTGAAAGTTCCCTCAAATGACTGATATCTGATTTGCTTAGTTTGCTAAGAACCCATTTTGCTGCTGCCATTTTATCTGATGGTGTAACGGATTCTTTGATATCCTTAAGTTTTTCTGTAGTAATTTGTGCGTCTTGACCGGTAGTTGTATCTGATTTCGCAACAGGTATTTGAGTAGAACCTGTTGCTTGCTCACTCTGCTGTATGGTCGCTTGTGGCTCTGATTTCGGTGATATAGTATCACTGGTATTAGTTGTTTCTGCAAGCTTTTCCATTTCAGTTATTTGCATATTTATCGCTTCATCGAATATTCTGTCGCCTAGTTTGTATAAAACAACTGTAGCTACTCCGACGATCAGTAGAATGGTTATAAGAATTACTGAAAGTATTCTTTTCTTTTTCATTATTTACCTCTAATATTGGCGACACATGGGTATCGCCGATACAATATTTTGTATGTTAGTATTCTGGATGCTGTGGGCAGCATCCCCTACAGGATATGTAAGTTTAGGCGGGTAGGCATGGAAACCTACCCCTACATCATTATTGTTACAAATGAGTAATTTATAGAGAGTTAAAATTTTACACATCTAGTATAAATTATACATTGAGTGACATAACTTGTCCATAAATTGAGAAATAAAAGCCAAACTTTCGTTCGTGTGAATTCTACATTCTTCGAGTATTAAGGTATATTTTGGCATATATTATGTTGGTAGACATAATTCAACCCCCTTAGTTAACACTACAAATACTTTGCATAGGTGTATCAACTAAGGAGGTTAAAATTATAATGTTTATATTATCTTATTTGATTTACATTTCTCCTAAAGTTACAAGTAATCTGTATATCATTACAGCCACTTGTTCTCTCGTAGCATTTTGTTTTGGCATGAACTTGTTGTCACTACCTACTACTATTCCCTTATGCGCAGCAACTGCTATTGCATTCTTAGCATATGCTGAAATAGTTGAAGCATCTGTGAAGCTCATGTTTGGAATAAGATCTGTCTTGCCTTGCTTATATTCCATAGCTCTATAAATCATAGTTGCTATTTGTTCTCTAGAAATTTGTGCGTCTGGTGCAAACTTATTGGTGTCTACGCCAGCAATAATACCTGCATTGGCTGCAGCTTCAACTTCTGATGCATACCACTTGCTAGCTGCTACGTCAGTAAACTTTCCTGTTGCAGCCTTTGTATCAAGGTTTAACGCTCTAGCTAACATAGCTGCTACTTCTGCTCTAGAAATATTATTTTTAGGAGCAAATTTGTCTCCACCAACACCACTCATGATGTTTCTTGAAGCAAGCACTTCTATGCTGTCCTTAGCCCATGGTGTGCTTACATCGGAGAAGGATTTATTGTTTTCCATAGCTGCATACTTTGAGAAGTGGTTTGTTATAAATGTCAATTCGCCAGTTGTCTTGTTCATGTACCCGCCTATAGCTTCCCAAACCTTTGTTGTTTCGTTATAGTAGTATGCTGATACTTTTCTGTAGTCGCCTACTTTTGTTCCATCTACCTTCATTGATACATTTACTGGTTTATCAAAGTTTGAAACAGTGTTGCCTCCAGCAGTTATAGTGAAGTCTATAACTTGTGAAACTGACTTGGAATTTGAATTTACCGGTGCATCCTTAACTATGTTAACATTTATAGTTATATTGCCATTTGCACTAGCTAATGACAATTGCTTTAGAACTTCAACCGGCAATACGATTGCAGCCTTTTCAGATTGAAGTGTTACAGTCTTATTTGCTGCTACTAGCTTGTCAAAAGAAGCATCTGGTATCTGAACTGTTACTGCTGTAGCATCCTTTGATGCAGTTAAATCAAGGGTTATAGTTCCAGCTGTTGTAGCTGTTATCTTCTTCTCAAGTGCTACTGGTTCTACTGCCAAGGTTACTAAGCTGCCACCATCTGCAGTAGGTTTTATAGTTACTGTTCCAGCATCGTTAGTTACAGCTGGAGCAGGTGCTGGTGTTACAGTGCCACCGCCACCGCCTGATGGTGGAGTTGCAGGTTTATTTATGCATAATCCAAGCTCTTTTAAGTCGCTTATAAATGCAGTTCTTTGACTTAATGAGCTCCAAGCGTTTGCATCTGCCATGTACTGCTGAAGCAATGCTTTATATTCTGCATATCTACCATCTACTGAGAAACCACCCATTCCCTCGGCTACATTTATTAACAAATTCATATCACTACTTAATTCTAAAACGTTGTTATTATCATAAAATAGTGGGCTGTTTGCAGCCATTCCCTTAATATCCATTAAGAAATTTAAGAATAAGTTGTAGCTATAAAACTTCTCTGCTACTTGTGCAACAAGACCATTACTAGTCGTTTCTAAGGTCTTGCCAACAAATAAATCAAGGGGCTTTGCCAATACATTAAGAGCAAAATTAATATATAGGCTATGTGTTGAATAATGAGATTTCATATAAGTTAAAGCATTAAATACAACCACTCTTGTTGCTTCAGACCCTGGATTTATGATATCTACTATATCACCGTCGATATCCTCGGGTACTATGCTTGTTTTAAATACATATGCGGTGCTTGGCTTGGTAGCCATCATGTTTAGTACTAAAATTCTGTTGGCATAAGTAGTGTTGGCCATTGCTTGCGTGAAAAGTTGCATATCTGCCGATGAAGTTGTAGCTGCATTAACGTTACTTACCCCACCTATATTTACAATTCCAAATATCATTGCAAATACCATTGCATAACTTAAAGCTTTAATAATTCCCTTTTTCATCTTTTTTCCTCCTCAATTATATTAGTGTAATATAAAAAGCCCTAGCCCCCCCCTTTATATTTTATGTATATAATTTCCCGCTGTTTAACAGCTTGTATAATATGTAACTACACAAAATAATAATAGGAATTTCTTTTAAATATAAAGCAAATATTGGGAGCTAGAAATTCCCATTTAAGCATGTTTGATAATTTTACCATATTTTATTAACTAAATCAATATTTGTAATTAACTTAACAATAAAATGCATTTAAAAAGCCTTCCCTATTATATAAATAAGGAAGGCTTTTATAAATTTTAGTACATTCCCATGTCTCCGCCCATGCCAGGTGCTGGCATTGGTTTATCCTTTTCAGGAATATCAGCTACAATGCTTTCTGTTGTTAGAAGTAATGAAGCCACTGATGCAGCATTTTGAAGCGCTGATCTTGTTACCTTTGTTGGATCAACAATACCTACTGATATCATGTCAACATACTTTTCATTTAGTGCATCAAAGCCTATGCCGACTTCGCTTGCCATTACCTTTTCTATTACTACTGAACCTTCCAAGCCTGCATTTTCAGCAATTTGTCTTACTGGCTCTTCTAGTGCTCTCTTTATAATCTTAACCCCTGTTCTTTCGTCGCCTTCTGTCTTATCAATAAGAAGTGCAACTGCAGCTATTGTGTTTGCAAGAGCTGTACCACCACCAGGTACGATACCTTCTTCAACTGCTGCTCTTGTTGCTGACAAAGCATCTTCTATTCTATGCTTTCTTTCCTTAAGCTCTGTCTCTGTAGCTGCTCCTACCTTTATAACTGCTACTCCACCAGAAAGCTTTGCAAGTCTTTCTAAAAGCTTTTCTTTATCAAAATCAGATGTAGTTTCTTCGATTTGAGCTTTTATTTGTCTTACTCTATCCTTTATAGTTTCTACGTCACCTGCGCCATCAACTATAATTGTATTTTCCTTTTGAATCTTAACTTGCTTTGCTCTACCTAATTGATCTAAAGTAGTTTCTTTAAGATCTAAGCCTAGTTCCTCTGTAATAACTTGACCTTTTGTAAGTATAGCTATATCTTCAAGCATTGCCTTTCTTCTATCGCCAAAACCTGGAGCCTTTACAGCTACGCAAGTGAATGTGCCTCTTAGCTTATTAAGTACCAATGTAGATAGTGCTTCGCCTTCAATGTCTTCAGCTATTATAAGAAGCTTTTTGCCTTGTTGAACGATTTGCTCAAGAAGAGGCAAGAGTTCTTGTATATTTGAAATCTTCTTATCTGTTATAAGAATATATGGATCATCTAGTACCGCTTCCATCTTTTCAGTATCAGTAATCATGTACATTGATATGTAGCCTCTGTCAAATTGCATACCTTCAACGATATCAAGAGTTGTTCCGAAGGTATTGGACTCTTCTACTGTGATAACGCCGTCCTTGCCTACCTTTTCCATAGCTTCTGCTATTAGGTTTCCAATTTCTTCATCTGCTGCTGATATTGAAGCAACCTGAGCTATAGCTGATTTGCCTTCGATTGGCTTGGAAATTTTCTTTAATTCGCCTACAGCAACTTCTACTGCCTTATTAATACCCTTTTTAATAATCATTGGATTTGCACCAGCTGCTACATTCTTAAGACCTTCTCTGATGATTGCTTGAGCAAGAAGTGTTGCTGTAGTAGTACCATCCCCTGCTACATCGTTTGTCTTTGTAGCAACTTCTTTAACCAGTTGAGCACCCATGTTCTCAAAAGGGTCCTGAAGTTCAATTTCTCTCGCTATAGTAACACCGTCATTTGTTATTAACGGTGAGCCAAATTTCTTATCAAGTACAACGTTTCTTCCCTTAGGTCCTAAGGTTATCTTAACTGTATTAGCTAGTTGATTAACGCCGCTTTCTAAGGCTCTTCTAGCTTCCTCACCAAATTTAACTTGCTTTGCCATATTTATTGCCTCCTCTTATTATTGAATTATTGCTAATATATCGCTTTGTCTAATTATTAAATACTCGTTGCCATCCATCTTAACTTCTGTGCCGGAGTACTTGGAATATATAATTTTGTCCCCTTCTTTTACTTCTAATGGAACCTTCTTGCCATCAATCATTTCGCCACTTCCTATAGCAAGAACTTCCCCTTGCATTGGCTTTTCCTTTGCTGTGCCTGGTAGAACGATACCACTTTTGGTTGTTTCCTCGCTCTCAATCACCTTTATAACTACTCTGTCACCCAATGGTTTAATATTCATTCATAACCCTCCTTAAGTTGTATTTATAAATTTATTTACTAGCACTCTGACTCATCGAGTGCTAACTATATATATATAATAATAATTAATGAACTTTATAAGCAAATTCATTAATTATCCATATATGCCATCTATCAGCTATTATTGCTTATTATATCATATTATATACAATATGCACTATCTTTCGCCTGTTATCTGCGCTTGGGATGTGGCGGGATGCTGTGGGCAGCATCCCCTACGGTATATGCATAGAAACATGGCTAGAACCGGGATGGCATGGAAACCATCCCCTACGACAATATGGCTAGAATCGGGATGACACATGGGTCATCCCCTACGATAAAAGTCATGCAGCCTTTATTATTGCATACATGACTTTTCATACAAATACATTATATTCACAACTGGTTTTTTTATGTATTACATAAACCTCATATTTTTTAAGTATTCCATAAGCATCATTATTAGTATAGGCAGAAATATAGCAGGTATAAGATTACCTACTTTTACCTTCTTTATTTCTAGTATATTGCTTCCTACACCCATCAGCAGAATGCCGCCTACAGCTGTCATCTCCAAAACCACAGCTGCACTTAGATAAGGCTGTAAGAATGCCGCCAAAAGTGTTATGGCTCCTTGATATATAAATACCGGAACTGCCGATGCCGCTACCCCTATGCCCAAGGTGGATGCAAATACAACTGATATCACGCCGTCCATTACAGCCTTTGTATATAGTGTTTGATGATCATTTGCAAGTCCACTTTGAAGGGACCCCATAATAGCCATGGAACCTACACAGAATAGCAAGCTTGAGGTTACAAAGCCCTGTGAAAAATTGCCCTTGAAGCCTTTAAGCTTACTCTGAACCTTGTTCCCGAAGTTATCCATTCTCTTCTCAATATCAATCCATTCCCCTAGGGCAGCTCCCAAAACCAAACTGAATATTACCACCAATGGGTGCTCTGTTTTCATTGCAAAGTTGACACCAAGCATTACTGTGAAAAATCCCAGTGCTGCAATAACGAGATCCCCATAACGTTTGGGCAGACCTTTTTTTAGAAAACTACCAATAATCCCACATACAATTATCGCTGCCGCATTGGCAATAGAACCTAATAAAATCATTTGTTCCCCTCCTACATTGCGGGACGCTGAGGGCAGCGTCCCCTACAACTAAATCAAATTCATTTAATCTTTTGATCTCTTGCAAAATAGAATAAATATTGCTGTGCAAATCCGGCCAAACTACCGAATTTCTCCCTGGCAAAATCCTGAATTCTTTTCATGGATACATCTTCGTGTATATAAAAATACTCTGTAACCCTTTTAACCCATACATCAAGGGGGTAGGCGTCGTATTTCTGCATAGAAAAAAGCATGATGCAATCTGCTACCTTAGGGCCTACTCCTGACAACAGCAGGAGCTCTTTCCTCGCACTATCAGTTTTAAGCTTAGCAGCTTTTTCCAAATCAACATCACCTTTATCTATCATCCTAGAAGTCTGATAGATGTATTTGCAGCGATACCCGACTTTGCATAAATCTATCTGATCCAGCTCCGCTGTTCCCAGCTTATCCACCGTAGGAAAGCTATAATAGGTCTTCCCTGCATATTCTATTGGTTCTCCAAACAGTTTTGATAGCACATTAATGCTCTTTGATATTCTGGGTATATTGTTATTGGCGGAAATAATAAAGGATATTAAAAGCTCCCAAGGCTCTTGGTTGAGTATTCTAATACCCCTGCCATATATGGTGGCCACCCTCAGAGTTTCATCCTTAGAAAGCTCATCCTTAATAGCTCCATAGTCCCTACCCAAGTCAAGGTAATTATACCAAATATCTTCGAATTCCTTGAGGTTGGTATTATGCAGGATCACTGTTTCTTTATCATAGTCCGATTTAACATTCAGCACCCTGCCATAAGCCACTCCAGTATAGCTGCCATCCTCTTCACGACTCCAGCGAAAACACTGCCCGCATTCAAATATCTGCTTAGCATCAAAGTGTTTCACACCTTCTAATAGCAATCCATTTCGTATTTCACTAACCTTCATGGGTATTATCTCACTACTCCTCTAACGGTTATATTAACGCTCAGTACATTGACCCCTGTCATATATTCAATATCCTCAATAACTTGCTTTTGAAATTCTCCCATCATCAAATCTATTCTGGTAGCCAGCTTTACTGATGCATCTATGCTTATATGAATACCCGAGACTTTGTTTTCTATCCTTACTTTCAAAATCTTGTTTATTCTTTCCGTTTTTGCAGCACAAATATTAATCATCTGTACCAGAACATTTTTAGACACCTCATACTTGCCTAAATAGCTAAATGTTGGCCTTATTATTGTCTTTTCTTCTATATTTGTATGCTTACCTTTTCTACCGAATATTTTAAGAGAATCTATAAAATATCCTGAGAAATCCTTCTTTATCTCTAAAGTGGGCACAGGTATAACATGCTTGCCATCTTCTTTTCTGGATTTTCTGGCTATTTCAATTTCCCGCTCAGTTGAAACTGACTCAATAGGTATTATCTCCTGTATCTCCGGCAATTTCAAAGACCTTGCTATTTCCTCAATCATTTTGATAGAGGTTCCAATTAACATTATTTTACCTGGCTTTAGTTCTTTAATTGCTTCCTTCACAGCTTCCCTATGTTCATCGTCCTTAAAAAGTGCCCTTTTGACAGAAGCAATCTTTGTCTTCTCTCTTTTGGCAGATTTCCCCGCATATACCCTGGTGCCGCCAATCAAAAGTCCATCATCTACTATATAATCAAAGCCTCTTTCAGATGCCACTGCAAACGCTTTATAGCTTTTGCCTGTCCCGCTGCTACCAACCAACGCATATACCTGCATAAAAAAACCTCCAAACTTATTGCTCCTATATTTTATCATAGAATTAGGGTTTTTACATCACAAATGAAGAAAGATCCTTCACTTTGCTAAGGTGACGGGCACGATGTTTAGGATAGCAGCTGATGCAGCATGGACATAACAAAGCCCCTTGCGATATCGCAAGGGGCTTCCTATTATTCTTTATCTGGAGGAAAAACTTTCCCAAGTCCTACTATGGTTCCATAGAATATTGCTACAACGGTAAATATACCCAACATTCCGATACCCATTACCTTAAAGCTTTCTAATAATAATTCACTCATCTTAAATTCCCTCCTAATGAATCAGCGCAAGTATTAATCCACCTGCAACAATAGATGCAATTTGTCCGCCAACGTTAGCACTTACAGCATGCATAAGTAAAAAGTTTGTTGGATCTGCTATTTGCGCTTCTCTCTGAATAACTCTTGACGCCATCGGGAAGGCTGATATACCTGCAGCACCTATCATTGGGTTAATCTTATTCTTACTAAATAAGTTCATAACCTTTGCAAATATAATTCCACCTGCAGTGTCAAATACAAATGCAAACAATCCCATACTTATTATCATAAGTGTTTGCCTGTTCAAGAAGCTTTCTGCTGTCATTGTAGAACCAATCGTAATACCAAGTAAGATAGTTACGATGTTTACTAGTTCGTTTTGAGCTGATTTAGAAAGTCTCTCTGTAACCCCAGACTCTCTAAGCAGATTACCAAACATCAAGAAACCTACCAAAGAAACACTTGCAGGAGCTATAAGTCCAGCGATAAATGTAACAATTATAGGGAATAGAATTTTAACCTTTTTTGAAACCGGTGTTTCATAAAAGTCCATTCTGATTCTTCTTTCTGCCTTGGTTGTTAGCAGTCTGATTACAGGTGGCTGTATAATTGGAACCAGTGCCATATATGTGTATGCAGCAACTGTTATTGGTGCAATTAAATCCTTTGCAAACTTATTTGCAACAAATATTGCCGTAGGACCATCTGCTGCCCCTATAATACCGATTGCTGCAGCTTGTTTCAATTCGAAGCCCATCAATACTGCAAAAGAAAGTGTCATAAATATTCCAAACTGAGCTGCTCCACCGAAAAGCAACATTTTTGGATTCTTGAGCAGCGGACCAAAATCTATCATGGCTCCTACTCCAGTAAATACTAGCAACGGGAAAAGCTCCGTTCCTATTCCAATCTCTCTCAGAATCTGTAAAGGTCTTAAACCTTCTTCAGCTGCTAGAGGGATATTTGCAAGTACTGCTCCAAAACCAATAGGTAACAGCAACATTGGTTCGTAACCCTTTACAACCGCTAAATAGATAAGTGCAGCAGCGATTAAAAACATTACGCCGTCTCCTAGATCCAGAGACATTACTCCATTTAATAAGTCCATTTAAAGTCATCTCCTAACAATTTTCTTTTCATGTTTGAAAAAACATAGATTCAACACCATACATTATACATAGTATTAAATCTATAAAAAAGCTTTTTAATAAATTTCATAAAATTTAGTCTTTTTTACTTCTTCTTACTAATTGTCTCTTCACGCTCTTTAATTAAATATGAGACAGTAAACAAGCTTTCGATTAGGTTAACATTCTCAACAATTACATTATCCGACACCTTCAAATCAGCAGGAGCGAAGTTCCAAATACCCTTTACTCCACCCTTGACCAAAATATCCGCTGCATCTTGAGCATAAGCTTTCGGAGTACATATAATTCCTATTGTTATGTCATGCTCTGCAATAAAGCTTTCCAGCTTATCTAAATGTAAAACCTCAACACTGCTTACCTTCTGCCCAATTACTCTAGGATCTACGTCAAATATACCTTGAGTCTTAAATCCACTTTTATCAAAGCTTGAGTAATTCGCAATAGCGTGGCCTAAGTTACCCGCGCCAATAATTACAGTTTTGTACATTCTGTCCAACCCAAGAATTTTACCAATCTCCCTGTGAAGTTCTTCTGCATTATAACCATAACCTTGTTGACCGAAGCCACCGAAGCAGTTAAGATCCTGCCTTATTTGTGAAGCTGTAAAGCCGGTAATTTTGCTAAGCTCTTGTGATGAAACCCTCTTGATATCATTGTTTAAAAGCTCTCCCAAATATCTGTAATATTTAGGAAGGCGTCTAACAACAGCCATAGAAATATTACTAAATCGTTCCATGTCGCTCACCCCTAACTTCAGAAAACTAAATTAAAAAACCTTTTTATACTGCTTTTACTATTTTTACTCATATTATTTTTTTGATACACGAGCATAAATACTGAAGCAATATGTAATATAATTCATAACAATTTTATAATATACTTAATAACATGTCAACGTTTTCACAATCATATGTTGAAAACACTTCATTTTGCTATACTTTTATTGACATTTTGTGTACAATTACTATAGGTTTCATATAGTATTTCATTTCAGTTATGATAGATATGCTTTGCACACCTTGATTTAATGCAAAATGTTTGGTGCAAAACATATAGCTAAGTCAGGAGGAAATTATGATTGCACTTGCAGGAAAAGATATTAAAAAAAGCTATGGTATAGATACAATAATTGAAAATATAAGCTTTACCGTTCAGGATAATGACAAAATTGGTGTAGTAGGTGTGAACGGTGCAGGTAAGTCCACACTATTTAAAATAATCACAGGCTTATTGGATAAGGATGAAGGCGACATATTCCTGGGTAAAAACATGCGCCTTGGCTATATGTCACAGGACTTTGAGTTTCAATCTAATAATACAATCTTAGATGAAATGTTGACTGTATTTCGCCATTTGATAGATATGGAGCGGGATATAAGGGATTTTGAGATAAAAATTAGCGAGCATAACAATACAGCCGACTCTGCAACCCTTGATAATCTTCTAAAAAACTATGCAAATCTTCAAGAGCAGTACAAACAGCAGAGGGGATTTGAATACCAGAGTCTTGCCCGCGGCGTACTTAAGGGCCTTGGCTTTGGAGTTGAGGATTATGACAAGAAGGTTACTATACTAAGCGGCGGTCAGAAAACAAGAATCGCCTTGGGTAAAATTCTGCTTCAAGATTTCGATATTCTAATGCTGGACGAACCTACCAACTACTTGGATATTCAGTCCGTGGAGTGGCTCGAGGGCTTTTTGAAGAACCTTCGAGGTGCAATTATGGTAATATCCCATGATAGATATTTCTTAGATATGATTACTACTAAAACCTTTGAGGTTGAGAATAAAGGCTTAACAGAATACAATGGCAACTACAGCAAGTATGTAGATCTCAAACGTCTGCGCCAGGAAGAGCTATTAAAAGACTACGGGATCCAACAAAAGGAAGTAGAGAGACAAAAGGCAATTATTGATCGCTTTAGACAATACAATAGAGAAAAAAGCATCAAGCAGGCAGAAAGCAGGGAAAAAGCACTTGAGCGTATGGAATTAATGGATAGACCTACCTCAGCCCCCAAAGGTGTTAAATTTACCTTTGAGCCTAAAGTAAAAAGCGGAAATGATGTAATCTTTGTAAATGAAGTAGCAAAATCCTATGATAAGCTATTATTTGAAAACGCCAGCTTTGAAATTAAAAGAGGTGAAAAGGTTGCACTTCTTGGACCCAATGGAATAGGAAAAACTACACTGCTAAAAATGATAATGGGCATCGTCAAAACAGAAGTTGGATGCATACGCCTTGGAACCAATGTAAATGTCGGGTATTACGACCAGGAACAGGAGAATTTAAGTCAAGATAAGCTGGTAATAGATGAAATATGGGATGAATATCCAGAGCTAAATCATACAGACCTCAGAAGTAGACTTGCTGCTTTCTTATTTCAGGGAGAAGATGTATTTAAGGAAATTTATAAGCTGAGCGGCGGAGAAAGAAGCAGAATATCCTTGCTAAAGCTTATGCTGTCTAAATCTAACTTTTTATTAATGGATGAGCCTACCAACCATCTTGACATCGTATCTAAGCAGGTATTAGAGGAGGCTCTGTCCGGCTATAACGGCACAGTATTATTTATCTCTCACGATAGATATTTTATAAACAAGGTAGCCGACAAGGTCATAGAGCTGGATAGCAAGGGCTGCACCACATATAAAGGAGATTACAGCTACTATCTTTCTAAAAAGCCTATAAATGATTTGCAAAATGATAATGCTTCTTCTCAGGATCAGGTCACAGAGCAGAAAAATGATTGGATGAAGCAGAAAGAAGAAAAAGCAAATCAGCGTAAGCAGCAAAAAAGACTTGAAACTGTAGAGATAGAAATAGAGCGCATTGAAGCACGTATAAAAGTAGTTGAAGCCTTACAGCTGCAGCCTGAAGTCTTTGCAGATCATGTAAAGTGCCAGGCGCTGCATGATGAAAATGAGGGTTTGAAGCACGAGTTGGAAGCGCTGTATACCGAATGGGGCGAGTTGAGTTAGTCTGATGGATTATTGAGGGACGCTGAGGGCAGCGTCCCCTACTTATATATAGAAAATATAAATAATATCATACGTAGAGGTAGCTGCCCTCAGCTACCCGCTCCACTACAGAACTACAACTTCGATATCAAATTCCTGTTCCAATTCTATGTAATGTCTGCCTACAAGGTCTCTGCCCTTTTCGTCAAACATCACCTGGGGTAAAAAGACCACCTGTGGCACCTTAAATTGCGCTCTAAGCACCTCTTCTATGTCTTCTAGTACAAGAAGTCCCGCACACATAATATTCCCGCCAAAAAAGTTATTAGCCACTATTTCAACTTTTAAAGTTTCACTACTTTCAATTACTTTGCTAATGATTCCATGACCTAATTTAGAAACCAGTAATAAACAATCTCTGGAGCTAAACTTTTCAATTTTTCTTTTCATCCTCACTGCCGCTTCTGGATCTATATCATAGTTGAAAACCAAGCCAGCACTGGTATTTCTATTTTTACTTATTAAACAGCTAAAAAGCTTCCCATCCTTTTCATAGCTTACTGTAGGATTTGATGCGGTATATAGACTATTATATGCGTCAACTCTTGAGTATATTGCCTTCCCATTTACAGATACAATCCTGCAGCCTGCTGATAGATTGGCATGAGACGCTGGCAAGTCCCAGATCACACCTTCTACTATGGCATCTAAGTTGTTAATCATCGAAGGCTCAACAATAATCGGTGTCTTGATTGTTGTTTGCAAAGCTTTAGCCAGCTGCTCCAAGTCTTTAGCTATATTAGCCTCAGGCAAAGCGATCTTTGTATATTTGGTATAGCCAGGCATAAAAACTCTGATTGTAGCAGCTCCTTGTTCACTTAGATATGCAATGGTCTGCTCTAAATCCTCCCACCCTACTACATGAGGCATAGCAACAATGCTGCCAGCCCACTTTATGTCATACTTCTTAAGCATTTTTACAGCTGCAACAGCCTGCATATGAGCATTGCCGCCATAAAGCTTTTTTCTGCCCTCTTCAGTGCAACTGTTTAGAGATATATTAAATTCGATATTTTGTATTGACTTAAGCTCTTCTAAAACAGCTTCATCAATGTATATTCCACTGGTAGTTATTTGTATAATTGCGTTTGGGTACTTGCCTCTGATGAGTTTTAATATGTCCATTAGATATTCAAAAGCGAAGGGTTCACCTTCGCATATTCTTGTTGCCGATTCACCAATTGTGATTTTCTTGCTGCCGTCTAAAAACTCTACCAAATTTTCCGCTTCTGCCAAAGTAAGCTTATTTATATAATAAGCTTCTACTTCCTTTGGATTTTGATGATGGCTGCAAAATACGCAAGCTGCAGCACAGGAAGTTGTCAAGGTTAATATATTATATCTGCTGGCTGCTTCCAACAGCATATTAAATGGTGCTGCTTTCATTTATACACTTTCTCCTATACTTAAATTTGGTCTAGCATTCAAAGTCAAATCAGAGCATGTGCCCTTTATAAATCTATAATAAGCAGCACTGCCAATCATAGCCGCATTATCTGTACAAAGAATAGGATCTGGGTAAAGCACTTCTATTCCCTTTTGCTCACCTAAGCGCTTAAGTTCTTGTCTAAGCCCTGTATTGGCAGCTACACCGCCAGCTAGTACCGCATATTTTGAATTATGCTCTATGGCAGCTCTTACAAGCTTCTCAGCCAATACCTCTACAACAGCCGCTTGAAAGCTTGCTGCTACATCAGGTACATTTATCTCTTCTTCTTTCATTTTCATTGAATTTAAATAATTGAGTGCTGCAGACTTAATTCCACTAAAACTAAAATCATAGCTGCCCTCTTCCAAGAAAGCTCTAGGAAAATGAATGGCTTTTGGATTCCCCTGAACTGAAAGCTTATCAATCAATGGTCCACCAGGATAACCCAAACCAAGAGCACGGGCAATTTTATCAAAGGCTTCCCCCGCAGCGTCATCTCTTGTTCGCCCTAGTATTTCAAAGCTATCATAATCCTGAACCTTAACAATATGGCTATGGCCGCCAGAGGCAACTAGGCAAACAAAAGGTGGTTTTAGTTCTTTATGCTGTATGTAATTTGCAGCTATATGTCCCTCTATATGATTAACTCCAATCAAGGGTTTATTTATACTATATGCCAAGGCCTTCGCAGTTGTAAGACCTATCAGCAGTGCTCCCACAAGACCTGGACCGCTGGTAACTGAGATAGCATCTATTTCATCAAGCTTGATGCACCCTTGCTGCAGAGCCTCCTGCACAACGATATTTATATTCTCCAGATGCTTTCTTGCAGCCACCTCTGGCACTACACCGCCAAATTTCTTATGTATATCTATTTGGGTTGATATTACATTGGACAATATTTGTCGTCCATTTCTTACTACTGCTGCTGAAGTCTCATCACAGGAAGTTTCAATAGCAAGTATAGTTATATCCTTATTCAAGTTATTCACCTCTATTTGTCACATATATTATATAATCTTTTGAAAAAAAGCAGGATAAAATCCTGCTACATTAAATAGTTCCTTTTTCTAAAATGCTCAGTATGACCTTTATATCAACATCTCCACTTTGAACATTTTGTACAATTTCATCAAAGGATGCCTTTATCTTATCATAATCATTATACTCATGATAAAATATCTTTACGCCATTTTTATCTATCACTTGAGCTATATATGTATCCTCATCTTGATTTAGCATAATTATATTATCTTCAATTTTAAACTCTCTAAGAAGCATTACTTTCCTCCCGTTTTCTGGTGCATTAATATTATCTTCCAAAATGAAACATGAAAACCATTATATCATAATGGTCACTTTAATTAAAGTATTATACCATTTACATCAATAGTTTATGTAACTAACTTATAAAATAAAATTCAAAATCTATATTAATATAAATATATTTGAAGAGCATTGCTTATCACAATGCTCTTCAAATATTTATATTAAACTGTTTTTTTATTTATTACGGGACTACCCAGTCTTGTATCAAAAGCTACACCCAAACCCACAAAGAATACAGCAATTGCGGCTAAAGCACCCACTACAGGTATTATTGTCAATGCATTTACCACAACCATACCAATCAGCAAGTGTATAAAAATAGCGTTTTTGCCTTCTACTGCTGCAGCAATTTTTTGTCCTAAGAATATATATACTGCTGTTACGCTAACAAAAGCTGCAATCATAAATAGAATCAATAACAAAATAGCAGGTATAATTCCAATTATTGTTATTATGAGTATTGGGATTAAAAGTATCATTACTAGCATTACGAGAAGTCCTATCCCAAAATGGCGTCCTAGATCATATTGGCTGCGCATAGTCATCAATCTCACTCTGTCAGGGACAAGCATCACAACTAAGCAAGATAATCCGTAAACTATCATCATTCCTATTATAGAGTTAAAACTCATATTTGGAACAATATCAAAATATCTACCTACATTTCCAACGTTTGTATCCGCTGTTTCTCCCCTTATTATAGCCTGAGGATCTTTATCAACATTTCCGAAAACGCCCACTGTATCCCCACCAATAATAGCGTTTTTGTGCACATTTACATTGCCAAATACAGCGACAACATCTCCATTTACTTTTCCGTAAACATCAACATTCCCAAATACCGCAACTACATCGCCTCTTACATCGCCTTTAATATCGAGATTTCCAAATACGCAAATTGCATCCCCGGATACTATATCGCCTTCAGGTATTACTTGATTCTCAAATATTGTTAAACTATCACCATTGTTTATGTCATAATTAAATGCACTGCTCATTAAGAGTACCATAGTCAAAAGAGCTATAAATAATAACTTTTTCATTTTCTACTATTAACCTCCCAACCTACGAGCTGATATTTAGATCATAGGTAGATTATTTTAAATCAACATATCCATTTTTATGTTTCATGTTTATGAGTTTATACAATAGCAGACCAACTGTGGCAAACATCATCAGCCATAATGATAAAAATACTGTATATTCCCTAAATAAGATATTTCTAAAAATCAATAGCTTGCCTAAATATAGTGACATATCTACGAAGCCGTCCTTTATCCTATCCACCAGCATATATATAACTTCTAATCCACTTTGGAATGATACCAAGGGTGTAATCCCCATCATAGGTAAAATCACATAAGAGATTATATTGTAAGTAAAGAGTACCAAACCTACGAAGCCCATTATTGCACATATTATTTGTCTTTTGTTTAAACTGAAATGCTTTTGCTCTATTATTGAAGTCATAATGTTGGCAGTAAGCTCAAGGGGCGGATCAATTTCCGGCAAAGTTTCCATTTCATATATAGCATCCTTTAAAACTTCGAATTCCTCTGCACAGTCCGGGCATTTCTGATTGTGTTTCAATAACTGCTCCAACTCAATTTCGCTTATATTTCCATCAAAATATTTCATTGTCAAATTGCTTATTTGCCTACATTGCATACATTTTCACTCTCCTTATCTGCACTTATCAGATATTCCTTTAGCATTTGTCGTGCTCTATAAAGTCTGTTTTTGACAATGGTTAGAGATTCACCTGTAATGTCCATAATTTCTTGGTAGGATAAATTTCTAGTGTGAAAAAGTATGATAAACTCCTTGTACTTTTCCGGTAGTTTGTTTACAGCTTCCAATACCTGCTTTTGTTTTTCTTTTCGTATATACTGTTCTTCAGGTGTAGGCTTATCATCACTGATACCAAATTGCTCATCAATAGGTAAGTTCTCACCTTTTCTTTTTCTTAGATAATCTAAACATAAATTACTTGTTATTTTTAATGCCCAGGTAGAAAACTTAAATTGAGGATTATATCTTGATAAGGAATTATATATCCGAATAAAAGCCTCTTGAGTGATATCCTCTGCTTCTTCTCGATTTCCCATCATTCTATAGGCGGTATTAAATACCAGCTTTTTGTATCTCTCAACTAATTGTTCAAAAACCTCTACATTGCCTCCAATGCATTGATCTATAATCTCTATGTCGCTGGCATCCAAATTTATCGCCACCTTTTTGGTTGATCTATTTATATATACGATATTATACATTTTTTGTCTGAAAGTAAAATGTACTGTGGCATTATAAACAGTTTTAATACAAAATCAATAGATACAGGTAAAGAGCTAGCTCAAAAAAGGCAAAAATAAAAGGCTTTTAAGCCTTTTTATTTTTCCACATTATCAAAGCATCTTCGCCGGTATCGACATAGTAGCCCTTCCGTATTGCAACTTCCTTAAAATCAAGATCTTTATACAATTTAATCGCTGGTGCGTTTGAAACTCTTACCTCTAAGGTCAAGCTGGTAATACCTTTTGTACTAGCCACGGCTATCATTTCTTCAACGATTCTTTTTCCTATCTTCTGCCCTCTATAATCTGGGTGTACTGCTATATTTGTGATGTGTGCTTCATCAATAATAAGCCACATTCCACCATAGCCAATCACGGTATCTCCCAATTCAGCCACTACATACCTAGTTCTATCCTCGGCCTTAATTTCTTCTATAAAAGACTCTCTAGACCAGGGTGTCTTAAAGCTTAACTTTTCTATCTCCCACACTGCATCTACATCCCTAAATTCCATAATTCTCGTAGTCAGCCCCTGCTTCTTCTCATATTCCACCTCAGCCTGAGATTTCCTAATATATACAGGCATAAAGCTATAGCTGCTTTCAAGGTTCCCCTGCATTTGCATATCTGCAGCAATTGATGCGCAAGATGAAGCTCTTGGCTGTGAGCTCCCTGCAGGTGCTAGTCTTATATTGCTATTATTTATATCTATATGCTTTGATGCTATTTCTGCACCATCACCCAATATTACAACCTTTTGGTTAAAAGCTGCCAGTTTATCTACCAACTCTTTTGCATCTATAACTCTATAATCCTGTATTTTCACAAGCTGACCATTTTCCCATTTATACAAAGCGCTATATACAGCACCTCTTTGAGCATCCAACATAGGACAAAGCAACCCATCATAATCATATAAATTATATGCTAAAGCATCCAGGCTAGGGACTGCCGCTATAGGCTTGTCAAATACCTGTGCCATGGCTTTAACTGCTGTGGCACCAATACGAAGGCCCGTAAAGGAGCCTGGTCCAGCTGCACAGGCGTATAAATCAACCTCTTCCGCCTTCTTATCACAGGATTTAAACATACCATCTATCATAGGCATAAGCCTTTGCGAATGAGTTCTTCCGCTGTTTTGCGAGTACTCAGCAAGCAAAATTCCGTCTTCTAACAGAGCCGCTGTTGCCGTAGAACTAGATGTATCAATTGCTAATATCAGCATACTGCTCCAACTCCTTAATCACCTTTTGATACCTATCTCCCGAGGCATCAAACATTACTTCTCTAGTGTCCTCTTCCTTACCCCTAAGTATTGTAATCCAAAGCCTCTCGTCAGGAATGATATCCTTGACAATATCTGCCCACTCTATGACAACTGCTCCATCACCAAAAAAATATTCTTCATAGCCAAGTTCATACATTTCCTCAACGCCTTCAAGTCTATACACATCAAAGTGAAAAAGGGGAATACGGCCATTGTACTCATTTATTATTGTATATGTAGGACTTGTTATAAATTCTTTTATATCCAAGCCTATTCCAATTCCTTTTGTAAAAGCTGTCTTGCCAGCTCCCAAATCTCCAGTGAGGCAAATTATATTCCCCTGCTGGAGCATTTTACCCAAGCACTCTCCCAGTTCATAGGTTTGCTGTGCACTTTTTGAAATTATCTTTAGCATTAATTACCCTCCAAGAAAATGAAGATCACGGTCTTCTCTTGTTTGTTATTATTTAATGATATTATAGCCTTTTTGCTATATTTTGTACATATTTCAAAAATCAAAAGCCTTACAACCTAGTATTTCTAATAAATACTAAATTATAAGGCTTTTATTATAAGTGCAAAATTATAAGGGGATTATAATTATTTGCTCCTACTTTTTATGCAGTATTGGGGATAAACTCTTGTATATAAGTGCGGAAATGATTGATACTATTATACCTTTTATTAAATTGAAAGGTAGTGTAGTAGTCCATATCAACACTAAATTGTCTGGTGATGGAGCTGTTCCTAAGTAGAATGGTAATAAAATATAGTAATTAGCCAAACACATTACTGCTGTCATAACAATTGTACCAACTGCTAGACCTATAACAGCAGACTTCTTATTCTTATTCTTAAAATAAATTAAGCTGGACGCTATAACGAAAGATGCCCCTGTAAGGAAATTCGCAAGCTCACCTATTCCACCAGTTTCCGTTTTAGTTATTAAGTGTAGTATGTTCTTAATTAACTCTACTGCAACACCCGCTAAAGGACCAAAAGCAAAACCACCTATTATTGCCGGTATATCACTTAAGTCGATTTTTAAATATGGTGGAAAGAATGGTATTGGGAATTCCAGAAACATTATCATGTATGACAGCGCTGATAACACCCCAATTTTAGTCATTAATTGTAATTTTGAATCTCTCATGATTTCTCCTCCTAAAATACATTTTTATAGTATAAAACCTGATGAAATAGTACTTAAGGCTGCTTTTTATATCAAATCTGCCATTTTTGAATCTGCCAACTGTGATGCTTCGGCATCACAGAGGAAGATCTGTGCCAGGCACGTGCTAGGACACATTTGACAAGTAATAATTGAAAATAAAAAGTCCCTGAAGTAATACTTCAGGGACATAAATAGTCATAGATATAACTATCCTATCTTCTTTCATCCAGACTTTACTGTCGGCTTCGGAAATTATCCGAATCTGCACTGCTACGCACTGCTCGCGGGCTTTACCGCCGGTAGGGAATTACACCCATCCCTGAAGATTGTTATGTTTTTATTTATACATAGATTATAACTCTATTTTTAATAATTGTAAATAGTGTTTTTAATCCCTTTGAAAAACAACTTCTCCATCAATCAGCACCGCTACTGATTTTGATGTGACATCAAAAGGATGTCCGTCAAATATAGCTATATCTGCATCCTTGCCAACCTCTAAGCTTCCCAATCTTTCTTTTAGCCCCAAAACCTCTGCTGCATTGATTGTTATAGCTCTAAGTGCTTCCATCTCATCCATTCCATCCTTTACCGCCAAGCCCGCGCACATAGATAAATATTGTATTGGCACAACAGGATGATCTGTAGTAATTGCAACCTTTAGCCCAGCTCTAGACATCATTGCCGGTGACTTAAAGGTCTTATTCTTTAGCTCATATTTTGATCTTTCTGTAAGCTGCGGACCGCTAATTATATATTTATTTTCCTTAAGCAAATCTTCAATGATAAGATGCCCCTCAGTACAATGGTCAAGGGTTATGTCTACATCAAATTCCTTTGCAATTCTAAGTGCTGTGAATATATCATCCGTCCTATGTGCATGAGCCTTCAGCGGAATTTCCTTGTTCAACACTTTTACCAAAGGTTCCAGCTTTATATCATAGTCGGGTTTTTTATCCGGATTATCTACTGCCTTCTCCAGCTTCTCCTTGTAAATCCTTGCTTTGAAAAGCTGCTCCCTAAGCATCGCAGCCGTGGCCATTCTAGTGGAAGGCGATTTCTTTTGATTCGAGTATGTTCTCTTAGGATTTTCTCCAAAAGCAATTTTAAGAGCTGCAGTCTCCTTTATAATCATATCGTCTATTCTATGACCATAGGTCTTTATTGTGGAGAAGATTCCTCCAATCACATTGGCGCTTCCAGGACCTGTACAAACCGTAGTAACCCCGCCTTCTCTAGCCTCTTCAAAGGTTCTATCCATTGGATAAATAGCATCAATCGCACGCAAATGAGGTGTAATAGGATCTACCGCTTCATTGCCGTCTGCACCCTCAAAGCCAATTGCGTCCTCCCACATACCTAAGTGACAGTGGGCATCAATAAATCCAGGGAATACCAGCTTGCCAGATGCATCAATTATCTCTGCATCTGTTGGTACTTCAACATTTTCACCAATAGCAATAATCTTGCCGTGCTCAATAAGTATGCTGCCTTTTTCGATGACCCCGCCGGTCATTGTATAAAGCTTACCGTTTTTGATATGTATCATGTGTCTAACCCCCTTTTTAATAATCTATTCTTAATTCAGGCCCTTCATACTTAGACTAATTCTGTTTCTGTCCAAGTCCACGTCCAGTACCCTTACTTTTACTATATCTCCCACCTTGACTACTTCCATAGGATTCTTCACGAATTTGTCGGACAAATGGGATATATGAACCAAACCGTCCTGGTGCACTCCGATATCCACAAAGGCGCCGAAATCTATAACATTTCTAATTGTTCCCGTAAGTATCATATCCTGTCTTAGATCCTTAAGCTCCATTACATCTGTCATAAATATAGGCTTTGGCATTTCATCTCTTGGGTCACGGCCTGGCTTTTGGAGCTCTGCTACGATGTCACGTAATGTTGGAACCCCTACCTCCAGTTCAGCAGCTATGCTGTTTATATCTGCATTGCCAAGCTGCGCGGCTATAGCCTGCAATTCCTTCTGTCCAAGTTTCTTTAGGGTGCTTCCTGTCTTTGCAATCAGTTTTTCTGCCGCCGCATAAGATTCAGGGTGAACCCCTGTATTGTCTAGTATGTTGCTGCTTTCTTTAATTCTCAAGAAACCGGCACACTGCTCAAAAGCCTTATCGCCTAGCTTCTTAACCTTCTTTATCTCTTTTCTGCTTTTGAAGGCTCCGTTTTCTTCTCTGTATGCAACAATATTCTTCGCTATACCAGAGTTTATGCCAGAAATATAGGATAACAAAGAAGCTGATGCTGTATTTAAATCTACTCCTACGCTATTTACGCAGTCCTCTACAACACCCTTAAGCGCTTCTGCCAGTTTCTTTTGGGATACATCATGCTGATATTGCCCTACTCCTATTGATTGAGGGTCGATTTTTACCAGTTCAGCCAAAGGATCCTGCAATCTTCTAGCTATGGAAATAGCCCCTCTAATAGACACGTTAATATCCGGATACTCTTGTGCTGCTAGTTCAGAAGCAGAGTATACAGACGCTCCAGCTTCATTTACTACTATATAATGAAGCTCTTTATCTACTTCCTTAATTATTTCTGCACAAATCAGTTCAGACTCTCTTGAAGCTGTACCATTTCCAAGTGATATCACAGATACATTATGCTTCTTTATAAGTGCCTTTAACTCTTGCTTGGTCTTTTCCACCTGACTTAGGGGCGGCGTTGGGTAAACCGTAGTAGTGTCTAGCAGCTTTCCTGTTTCGTCTACAACAGCTATCTTACAGCCTGTTCTATATGCTGGGTCATAACCCATTACAGCCTTACCTTTTATTGGCGGCTGCAGTAGTAGGCTGCCTAAATTTGTACCAAACACCTTTATTGCCTGCTCTTCGGCCTTTTCTGTCAATTCATTTCTGATATCTCTTTCTATGGATGGTGCTATTAATCTAGTGTACGCATCCTTAACGGTGTCAACCAGCAGCTGCTTATATGGTGAATCCTTTACTATGACTCTATTGCTCAAATAACTAAGTATGTTTTCTATAGGAGCATCTATCTTTACTGATAAAAACTTTTCTTTTTCCCCTCTGTTAAGTGCTAATACTCTATGTAATGCAATCTTGAATGCAGGCTCGCTGTAATCGTAATACATTTGGTATTCAGACTTATCCTCTGTGGTGCCTTTGCTCACTACCATACCATTCTTAAGGGTATTGCTTCGAATATCCTTTCTGAACTCTGCATTGTCTGAAATTGTTTCCGCTATGATATCCATAGCCCCCTGTATTGCGTCCTCCGCAGTCTTTACTCCCAGCTCTTCATTTATGAAATCTGCTGCGATTTCATCTATACTCCTAGACGCAGTTTCCTGCTTCCAGATGATATCTGCCAAAGGCTCTAGTCCACGTTCCTTAGCAATGGTCGCTCTAGTACGTTTCTTCTGCTTATAAGGTCTATATAAATCTTCTACCTCTGACAAAATTTCTGCCTTTTGGATAGCTGCTCTTAACTCCTCAGTCAACTTGCCCTGCTCTTCGATGATTCTAATAACATCCTGCTTTCTTTCCTCAAGACTCCTAAGATAAATCAGTCTCTCATGCAAATCACGAAGCAAGGTATCTGAAAGTTCTCCTGTCAATTCCTTTCTATATCTAGCTATAAAAGGGATGGTATTTCCATCATCAATTAACTTTATTGTGCTCTCTATCTGCCAAGGCTTAACACTCAGTTCCTTGGCCAATCTTTCAATTATATCCATTAGCTTCCTCCTCGTGTAATAAGTTGCTTTTCTTCACATATATTAATATATTACATCTTTTTATAGTATTATTCTATATGTTTTGCACTAAACATTATACAACAACTGGCTGGAACAGAGACCAGCCCCTACAGGATGTACTGCTTCATTGCATATTCTTCTACCCTATGATAGTATATCATTAAATATTTTATATAACAGACAACCAGGAGGACACTTATGCAACAACAAAAAATGTATATTGTAGATTCAAAAATACTTCCTGATGTATATGAGAAGGTTATAAAAGTTAAAGATTTGCTTCGAAATGGGGATACGGTAACGATACAGGAAGCGTGTAAAAGCATTGGGCTTAGTAGAAGCGCTTTTTATAAATATAAAGACAATGTGCATGACTTCATGTCTAGTGAAAAAGGTAAAATGCTTATTCTATTTATGGCTTTACGCCATGCCCCCGGGGTATTGTCAGACATCATAAACACCATTGCCTCAATAAAAGGCAACATACTTACAATCAATCAAACCATGCCCATTATGGACTCTGCTACCTTAACCGTCACTGTTGATATGAAAACCATGGAGATAAATCCCGAAGAGTTGGTGCAGCTGCTCTTGTCATGCAGGGGCTGTAAAAGGGTTGATATAATAGGAATGGAATAAAAAAAGCTGCTAAGCAGCTTTTTTTATTCCATCTTAAATTTAGATATTATATCCTTTAGGGTAACTGCCATATTGCTAAGGCCTGATGCTAAATCGTTAATTTCTTGCATGGAAGATGCCTGCTCCTCCGTACCTGCTAATACGCTTTGCGTTCCTATGGATGTTGTTTCTGCTATTTCGTTTATCTCATCGATAGAGTTTAGTATTCTCTCTGTTTCGCTTTTCAGCTCCAGCACCGATTCTGAAACAGCATTAATATCTCCCGCAACAACATGAATTTCTTCAATAATTTTATTAAATGTACTGTATGTTGCCCCTATAGCTACCGTTCCAGCTTCTACTTCTACCAAGCCCTGATTCATTGAAGATACTGTATAATCAGTTTCCTGTTTAATCTCAATAAGCAATGACTCTATGTTCTTAGAAGCTTCTCTTGTTTGTTCTGCTAGATTTCTAATCTCATTGGCAACAACGGCAAAGCCCTTGCCTGCTTCTCCTGCTCTTGCTGCTTCAATAGCTGCATTAAGTGCCAGCATGTTTGTTTTGCCTGCAATATCTCTTATAACCTTAACCATACCTGTAACTTCTGCAGATTTATTGCCTAGTTTCTCTACAAGCTTTGCAGAGTTTACTACATTATCCTTAATTCCAATTATTTTTTCATTGATTATGTTAATATTTTCAGAGCCCTCTTTTGCAATAAATGCAGCCTCAGTAGCTGACTTTGCTACTGCCTGAGTCTTGTTTGCAGTAACCATTACACCCTCTGAAATTTCTCTGGTTATTGCAGCGGTTGTATTTACAGAGTTTATTTGAGACTGGGCACCCTCAGCTACCCCCTCAACTATAGCTGTTATTTGTTCTGTAGCTGCAGAACTGACTTGAACTCCATCACTTAGTTTATATGACATATCTGTAATTTCTTCTACAGCGACGCTAACCTCACTTAGTACTTCAGATAAAGAATCTGTCATCTGATTAAAGGCTATCTGCAAATCTCCTATTTCATCCTTAGCGGTAATTTTAATACGTTTGCTTAAATCTCCACCTTTTACTAAGGAAGCGACCTTTGCCATGTTCTTCAAAGGCTTAGTTATCATAAATGCCAGTACCAAGCTGCCTATGACTGCCAGTATAAAAGCAAATATCGCCATCATCGTTATTTTATCTGTAGCTTCTTTAACAGGCTTAAGCGCTTCGCTTACGGGAAGTTCTGTAATCATACCCCAATTTGAGGAAGATATTTTGGTGAAAACTCCATAGACATCTTCGCCCTTATCATTCTTATAAATCGTAGCTCCAGATATTCCATCAACTATATTCTGCGCGCCCTTTATTTTGTTTTCTGCCGCATTATAAAGTGTTAGTACTTTCTCTTTAAAATCCTTATGTGCCAAAACAACACCCTTTTTATCAACTATGTATGCAATCCCCTGTTCCCCTATTTTAGCTTCCTTAACCAACTGCTGCATATAATTTAGGTCCATTTTGGCACTTATAACTGCTGCAGGCTTTTGGTATTGATCGAGTACAGGTGTTGATATAAAAATAAATGGCTGTCTGGTTCTTTCATCTACTGTAGCATCAGATATATAGCTATTACCCTTCATCGCCTCTGTAAACCATGCCTGATCAGCAGCGCTGACTCCAATTTCATTTGGGTCAGTAGTGAACAACATTGCTCCAGATCCATCAGTTAAGTAAATGGTATTAAATCTATCTTCTGCCAGCTTTCTTAACGCTCTCTCCTGCTGGTACTTGTCCATCAATAAAATATCTACTGATTTAGGAAGCATATTTAAACTTTCTAAATTTCGTTTAATTTGATTGTCAACCTTTTCTCCTATACCCTTATTAGCCGATATATTTAATTCATTAAGATTTTTCTTAATATTTTGATCTAAAGAATTCACGCTTGTAAAAATTGGGAATATCATACATATTAAAGTAAATAATGCCAGTAAAATGATTTTTCCTCTAATACCTGTAAATAAATTAGTAAGCCTCACCAATTTTATGTCTTTTAGATTAAAGCTTGGTTTCTTGAAATTAAATGGTTTCTGTTTGCTACCCGATGTCTTTTTATTCTTGAAGTTTAACTTTGGAAATCTTAATTTCTTCAAGAATGCAAGTATATCCACCTTTGGCTTGAATAGTCTTTTCTTATCAAAAGTAGGTACTTTGATAAAGCTATCTCTCTTCCTCATATGAAACCCCCTTAACTTGTAATAGTCCAATGATTGTAAAATGTAATGCTATATACTACAATCTTAACGTAAATAGTAAAATAAGGCAATGCGCAAATCGATATATTTCGCCATAATTCTAATTATTTCGCTTCAAATATGCATTGATAAAACTATCTAAATCTCCATCCATTACTGCATTTACATTTCCTACTTCTTCACTGGTCCTATGATCCTTAACCATGCTATATGGGTGGAAAACATAAGATCTTATCTGGCTTCCCCAAGCTATTTCTCGGTATTCACCTTTTATATCTTCAATTCTATCCTTTTGCTCCTGTCCTTTAATTTCCAGCAGCTTTGCCATAAGCATTTTCATAGCCATTTCCTTGTTACTATGTTGAGAACGTTCATTTTGACACTGTACAACAACACCGGTTGGTATATGTGTGATTCTCACTGCAGAATCTGTCGTATTGACGTGCTGTCCGCCTGCTCCACCCGATCTAAATGTATCTATTCTTAAATCTTCCGTATTAATATCAACCTTTACGTTATCATCTAGCTCAGGCATAACATCTACGGATGCAAAGGAAGTATGTCTTTTGCCCGCAGCATCAAAAGGAGATAGTCTAACAAGGCGATGGACCCCTTTTTCTGATTTAAGATAACCATAGGCGTTCTCCCCTTCAATTAGCAATGTGGCACTTTTAATTCCTGCTTCATAGTCCTTTAGTATATCTAATATTGTCACAGTATAGCCTTTTTTCTCCGACCAGCGCGTGTACATACGGAGAATCATTTCTGCCCAATCCTGCGCATCTATGCCGCCTGCTCCTGAGTGTATTGACAGTATGGCATTGTTGTGGTCAAATTCACCTACAAGCAATGTCTCAGTCCGCATTTCATCTACAGCCTTAATCAAAGACTTTAGAGATTCCGATACCTCATCTATTATAGAACTATCCTGTTCCTCCATGCCTAAATCAATTAATACATGCAGATCCTCATAGGCGTTCTTTATTCCTTCTATGCGTGCCAGCTTATCCTTAAGAACTTTTACATTTTTAAGTGCAACTGCTGCTCTCGCAGAGTCATTCCAAAAGCCCTCCTGCTGCATATCTTGCTCTAGTTCCTGTATCCCATTGTTTATTCCTTCTACGTCAAAGTGACACCTCAATCTCTTTAATTGTAGCTTCAAGCTTGCTTAATTCATATTTATATTGTTCTAATTCTAACATATTAGTCCTCCTTAATTATGTACAAAGGGCAGACACTTGGGTCTGCCCTACTTTATATATTTGGTGGAATGCCTTGAAAGCACTCCTACATTACTACTCTGCTCCGCAGCATTTTTTATATTTCTTTCCGCTGCCGCATGGACATTGATCATTTCTACCAATCTTTTCTTCCTTATTAACAACTGGCACGTTTATTGCACCTTCTTGATTAGTAGTTATAACCTCTGCAACCTGTTCTCTTTCCGGAAGGTTTCCTACTTTAGCATTAAGGATATATCTTAAAGTGTCCTCCTTAATACTGTTTATAAGCTCCATGAACATCTCATAGCCTTCCATCTGGTATGCTCTAACTGGGTCCTGCTGTCCATATGCACGTAGGCCGATACCCTCTCTTAACTGATCCATAGCATCTAGGTGATCTATCCACTTAGTATCAACAACCTTGAGAAGTATAACTCTTTCTAATTCTCTTATACTTTCTTCTCCAAATTCTCTTTCTTGCTTTTCATAGATATTTAAAGCAATATTACTCAACTCCTCGATAAGTTCTTCTCTTGTGAAGCTTAAGAGCTTTTCTTGGCTTATTGAATTTTTAGGCAGATATATTGTATGGAGAAAATCTTCTAAACCCTTTAAATCCCATTCTTCCTGATATTCACTGCCAACAGTATAAGTAGCAACAGCACTGCTTACAATGTCCCTAATCATTTCTACTACATTATCCTTAATACTGTCACCCATAAGAACTTTACGTCTTTGGCTGTAGATGACTTCTCTTTGCTTGTTCATAACGTTGTCATACTGCAGAACATGCTTTCTTATATCGAAGTTTCTACCTTCTACTTTCTTTTGGGCGTTTTCTATAGACCTAGATAGCAATGAATGCTCAATGTTCATCTCGTCATCCATTCCTAATGTCTCAACTAACCCTAATATCTTTTCAGATCCAAATAATCTCATTAGATCATCTTCAAGTGATACATAGAATCGGCTGGCACCTAGGTCTCCTTGTCTACCAGCACGTCCACGAAGCTGATTATCTATACGTCTTGATTCATGTCTTTCTGTACCTAGAATCATCAGACCGCCTAAGTCTTGAACTCCATCTCCTAACATGATATCTGTTCCTCTACCTGCCATGTTAGTTGATATTGTTACCGCTCCCTTTTGTCCTGCCAAAGCTACTATTTGTGCTTCCTTCTCATGGGCCTTTGCATTTAGCACTTCATGAGGAACGCCTTTTCTTTTAAGCATAGTGCTTAGTATTTCTGAGTTCTCTATAGATATGGTACCTACAAGTACCGGCTGTCCCTTTTGGTGAAGTTTTTGTATCTCTTCCACAACTGCATTGAACTTACCTTTTGTACTCTTATATACCGCATCAGGATAATCCGTACGTGCCACTGGATTATTAGTTGGTATCTCCACTACATCCAAGTTATATATGGTCTTGAATTCATCTTCTTCCGTCTTAGCTGTACCTGTCATACCTGCAAGCTTACTGTACATTCTAAAAAAGTTTTGGAAGGTTATAGTAGCAAGGGTTTGAGATTCTCTCTCCACCTTAACTCCTTCCTTTGCCTCTATGGCTTGGTGCAAGCCTTCACTATATCTTCTACCAATCATAAGACGTCCGGTAAACTCATCTACGATTATAATTTCTCCATCTTTTACAACGTAGTCAGTATCCTTTTTCATCAGATTTCTAGCTTTTAAAGCCTGATTTATATGATGATTTATTTCTATATTTTGTGTGTCCCCAAGGTTCTCAATGCTAAAGAATCGTTCTGCCCTAGTAATACCTTCATCAGTAAGCATTACAGTATGAGCCTTTTCATCAATGGTATAATCTTCTTCCTTTTTCAGGCTCTTAACAAAGTTATCTGCTACGAAGTAAAGATGAGTCGACTTTTCTCCCACACCTGAAATGATCAAAGGCGTTCTAGCTTCATCAATCAATATGCTGTCTACTTCATCTATTAGAGCGAAGTTCAATTCTCTTTGTACCATTTGTTCTCTGTAAATAACCATATTATCTCTTAAATAATCAAAACCAAATTCATTGTTTGTGCCGTAGCTAATATCTGCGGCGTAGGCATTCTGTCTATCTTCACCCTCTACACCGTGAATTATCAAGCCTACAGACATACCTAGGAAGTTATATATTTTACCCATCCATTCGCTGTGGAATTTTGCTAGGTAATCGTTTACTGTTATCAGATGAACCCCTTTGCCTTCAAGGGCATTAAGATATACCGGCAATGTACCCACAAGAGTTTTACCCTCACCAGTTCTCATTTCAGCTATTCTACCTTGGTGCAATACAATACCGGCTAATAGCTGCACTCTAAAGTGCCTCTGACCTATTACTCTGACAGCTGCTTCTCTAACTACGGCAAATGCTTCAGGCAATATGTCATCTAGAGTCTCTCCCTTAGCTAATCTTTCCTTAAACTCTGGAGTCTTGTTTTGAAGCTGCTCATCTGTCAATATCTTCATAGAAGGCTCTAAACCCTCTATTACATCTACAATCTTCATTAACTTATTTACTTCTTTATCGTTTTGTTTTCCAAATATTTTATCTAAAAATGACATTTCAATCTCTCCTTTTCATATAACCAATTTTTAATAAGTTGATTGTATGGCTAGGCTTTTAAGCCTACCCTAAGGAAAGACTAAAAAACCACTTTTCTCCAAATATTATTCTGCATTATTTTATTGTTAATGCAAATTGCATTAAAAAACAATATACCCATGGCAATGACTATAAACATATTCCTAGTTGCAGCCTTCGCTATTATACCTTTAGCATATGCGCTAAAATCATTACACTTATTTACAAAAATCTGCCCTGAAATTTGAGCAGAGTTTTGCAAAAACATCTGATTGGCATCTAGGAAATATACAAGATTCCAATCTGCTGTACTAGCAGCATTTGCCTCGTCATATTTGTCAGAAACACTTGACAGGACAGCAAACACCATAAAAGCTAAAGCAAAATATTTATTTATATGCAAATATCTTTTTGATTCCATAATAAACACTCCAAGCAATCCTAGTTCATATTAGTATTATCCTATCTATTTTAGCATATCATACGTTACTTAACAACATTAATGGCATGCCATACATTATGACGACTTTTAAATAAAAAAGGTTCATAACCATATCATAAATAATACAATCATAAACCTTATTTCCATAATGATTTGGAAAGCTAGCTCTCCATAATCAATCTTAATTGCTTTTCGTCTATTGAAAGTCATCTCTATTTCAGATCTGAACCTAAGTCCTTTTTTGCTTTTATATATTTTTTCACCATGATTTCTTGTATATAAACAAAAATTCCTATGGCTAAAAAGACATCTCCTAAGCTAAATACTTTTGGTTTTGGATAAGGCTTGGCCAATATGAAAATATCGCCAAGAAATTTAAGAACTGTATCCTTCCCAATAACAGTATGGGTTATTATTTCACCATTAATCAAGGCATCCAAATCTCCTGTTAATCCTGCCCTTATCATTGCATCCTGCGATACAGGCATTTGGCCACCATTTAGCATTATTACTAAAAAATTCAAAAATGTCCCCAGCATAATCAGCTTAAAGGAAAGCTTGCTTATATTAAAGTAAATGCCCACAAATAGAAGGCTGTAAGAAATTAAATGTATACTGAATATATTGTTGCTTACAAATTGATAACCACGAGAGGATAAAAAAACTGCAATAAACTCTAATAAAAATGCAAATACAATCAAATACCATTTATGTATTTCTGCATCCTTCAAGTAGGAAAATTTTCCTTTTCTCAGTTTGCCTACAACAAGGGACGTGCCTACACTTTCTATAATCAATGCTCTTCACTCCCTTGCTCCTTAATCATATTTATAAATTCATCAGCCAATTGTGCTTTAAAATGCTTACCTTTTCCCTCTTCAATGATGAATAGGGCTTGATCTACAGTCATTGCCTTTCTATAAGGTCTATCAGATGTCAAGGCATCATATACATCGGCTATACATAAAATAGCAGCTTCTGTGCTGATTTCTTCCTGTTTCTTTCTATATGGGTAGCCTGTCCCATCTATTTTTTCATGATGACTTAATATGATTTCTGATACTTCCTTTAGAAACTCTATGTCCTGTATTATTTTGAATCCATTCTCAGGATGTTGCTTGATTTTCTCAAACTCTTCCTCTGTCAACTTGCCTGGTTTATTAAGTATGCTTTCCTCAATGCCTATTTTCCCTATATCATGAAGAATAGCAGCCATCTTAAGATTTTCTAACTTCTTTTGTGGAAGCTTCACTCTCTTACCCAAGTCAACGGCGTATTCTCCAACTCTCATAGAATGACCTTGAGTATAAGGATCTTTGATTTCTATAGCTTGAGACAAGGACTTAACTGTATCTATGTATACACGACGCATATCAATATAAAGCTTATATGAATAACGTGCTAACAATAATGGACCCATGAATAGAAATATACCTAGAATACTGTATTTCATATATGCTATTGCCATAAGTACTCCTAATGGTGCTACGAATATACAATCTCTTGCAGCCCAAAATATGTTGCTTAGCCAATTAGAAACTGATTCTTCACCTTCGACAATAGCCATAAGCACCGAAATTACAGTTTCATTAATTAATGCATAAACTAATATACAAACTATTAAAGGTAGAAGATAACTATTTAAATCTATATCTCCAGACACTCCGCCAAGAAGTTTATAGCATAGACCTGCGACTCCTGCTGATAGCAATGTATTTGAACCATTGAACAAAGTTTTATAAAAGGGAGTGTTAAATATATGCAAACGCTTACCTTGATGTTTTACGGTTCTGAACATAATTCCTAAGCTTACTATCCATGCTGCTTCAGGTGCACCATATACTAAAATTGCAGCTAAACCTACTGCATACGCCACTGAAACTGCACTTACTGTCTCAGAAACAGGAATTAATAGTGACTCAGCAATTATTGATAATATTATGAATAAAATAAAGCTCTTTATATCCACTGTCGTAGCTGTACTTAACGAATATATAAAATATACAATTCCTAATGTAATTATTATACTTATGTATAATTTAAGCTTACTTGGCATCATACTCACCTTCCTATAATATTGGCCGACATACCTACTTATATTAAAACCAGCTTCTTAGTGCACCAGCAGATAATACTAATGAAAGCAATGTTACAAAAACACCTGTAATCTTTTTCACGGTTTGCCCTCCTTAAATTCAAGGCTCCGTCTATCCGCTAATTAGACAGGCAACCGCTCCGCTTAGAAAAAAGTATGTCGGCCAAAAATTAACTAATTGTACTAATCTTCCTGTTTACTGCTGCGAGCACCGCTTTAACAACGGCCTCGTTTTCATCAGTATTTACCAAGCAACAGCCTGATAGCAACTCTTCCTTGCCATCAAAGGTATACCCAATAACACAGATACATAGCTCCCCGCTAGCAACTTCAATAAATCTTGTATCTTCAATATAGAAGGTATGTCCTATCTTTAGATAGCTTTCCAGAGCCAATAGTGTAGCTTCAGCAATAGCTTTAAATTTGTTGTTCTTAGATTTAACTCTTGTGATTCTACCTTCGTATTGCTTATCTTCAAAAGCTAAAGTAACGATTGCCTCAATGGATTTCTCGATGTTTTTTACTGATATGCCATGCAGCTGCAATCTGACTTCCTTAAAATCATTTTCGCTAATCTGTGCTATACTAATAACCTTATAATCTATATTTATGCCAAACTTGGCATTAATAGCTGATTGTATGTCCCTAACCAACTGCTTTATATTTCGATTTACACCCGCTAATATATGTATCTCCTCAATTTCATCGTTTGAATTGCAAACCACGCTGCAGTGTCTTATGTCTGGCAGCTTGCATATTAGCAACTTAATTTCTTGCGATAAGCTGTCTTTTACATTTTCCACGGAAATCCCTCCATTTTGACAGATTCTGAGATATATATTCGACTAAAATAAACAAACACCTTCCTTTTAGCTATTTTTTAAACAATAAAATACTAAATATATTGATATTGGCAAAAACCACATAAAAAAGCAGCTGATTTCTCAGCTGCTTGTGTTTAGTAAACTTTAAAATTCTTGCTCTATCAACCCATAGTTACCATCTTTACGCTTATAGATTACATTGACCTCATCAGTTTCTGAATTTGAGAATACAAAGAAGTTATGTCCCAAGAGATCCATTTGCATAGCTGCTTCCTCAGCAGGCATTGGCTTTATCGTAAATTTCTTTGTTCTCACTATTTTGAGTTCTTCGTCATCTGTGTCAGGTATATTCTCAAACAATGTATCAAATCTTAAATTGTAATCCTTCATTTTTCTCTCAAGCTTTGTTTTTTGTTTGCGTACTTGTCTCTCTAATTTTTCGACTACATTATCAATAGACATGTACATGTCATCGGTAGCTTCCTCGCCTCTTAGAAACATACCATTAAAGGAGATTGTAACCTCGAAAATATGTCTACCCTTTTCAACACTTAAAGTTGCGTGAGCCTCTGAATTTTCACCAAAGAACTTTTCAAATTTTGAAAGTTTCTTATTTATCTTTTCTTTTAAAGCATCTGTAACAACAATGTTCTTACCGTTAATTGTAATACGCATAAATATCTCTCCTTTCGCAACTATGATGTCACCGGTTACTCCGGTTATACTTATTTTATTCTACATATTAACAAATAATCCTGCCGTTTTATATATTTCTTGTAAAAATATAAATCTTCTGACGGGTTTTTCCTTATTTCACATTTCGATGTCCCATCATAGCTTATGCATAAGTGACATTTTGTATTTATGTAAAGCGAACAGTTTTATTAGAAATATCTAGTAAAATCAAGGACTATTTTACCAAAACTTTCTCCACATATTTATCCACAGGCATTTTATGTTTTCTGTGCATAATGTGCACAAGTCTGTTGATAACTTGCATTTAGCTTGTTTAACCTGTTCAGAAGATGTTAATGGCTGTGTACATTCTATGTGTATCAAATAGAACAAATTGTGAATAAATTCGACAGCCTTAGAGTTATTTTTTTGTCGAATTGCGGTGTTAGCACATCTAATTTTTGACATGAAAAAAGCCGCTTTTCAGCGGCTTTATAAACTATCTTCTTGCGTCGAAGCAGTTCTTGCAATATACAGGTCTTGCGCTTGTTGGCTTGAATGGAACTTGTGTTTCGCATCCGCACTCAGCACATGTTGTATCGTACATTACTCTTTCTCTTTTTGCGCCTCTATCGCCGCTTGCATTTTTTCTAGCCATTCTGCAGTCCTTGCATCTAGCTGGTTCGTTTTGGAAACCCTTCTCTGCGTAGAACTCTTGCTCTCCTGCTGTGTATACGAATTCGTTTCCACAGTCTTTGCATACTAGATTCTTGTCATTGTACATGTAAAAATCCCTCTTTCCTTTTAGGTTGGTGTTGGTAATACGAACTGTTCTGAGATTTTTACTGCCAAGACTTCGTTCTACCCAAGCACACATAACCTTAATATTTTCTATGGTGTAAGTATCCTAGCTGACCTGGTTTTTGACCCCACACTCGCCGTCTGGAGATTTCGCTACCAACATTACGTCCCTCACTACTACCCCTCTCAACATATAACACTTTAATAAATGCCTTGTTGGACGGACTTATTTCTAAACCGCACCATGATCGTAGAGCATTGCTCTGCTTACGTGGATCGTTTTGCCTGCGACTAGCATCGACTTTCAACCACAGACCTAGTTAATACACCATAACACAAGTATATAACTTTATTTGCTATGTTTCAAGTACTTTAAATGCATTTAACAAAAATTAGAATTAATTTACATATAAACTGTAAATTAATTCTAATTTATAAACTTTTATTCCTTTTTATCGATATAAAATCCATCATTGTAAATGGGTTTCGGCTCGTAAGCTTTTAATGACCTTTTCCCTGTATTTATTTGTTTCAATTCATTTTTTACACTTTGAAATATATCATTCAATTTTTCTCGATTGCTGTTTTCGAGCTCCATTATCTTGTGTGCCATACCCATAATGCTTTTTATATGATTTTTAATATTCATCATTTCAGGGTGTTTATTGGTATCAATCAAATCTATGCTGTCAAGTTGAAATTCCTTCTTTAACTTATTAAATCCAGCAAGGAAGCTTTCGTCTAGTTTATCAATTTTATCAATTACCTGTTGCTTTTGTTGAACTAAAAGTTCTATATTACCTGCTTTATTTTCTTCTATATCTTTTTGTTGAGATACTGTTATCTTATACATATCATGAAATAATTCCAGTTTTTTTTCAATTATTTGGTTCAAATCACTTATAAGCTGATTTCTCATAGCATCCTCCCCCGAATAGCACCATGTTGGCACAAAGTCCAACTCGTACAATTTTATTTATTTATCACCTGCGGTTGCTTCGCAAGCTTCATAGCTTGTGCCCATGTATCTCTCAACTCTTCTGCATAGCCACGAACCTCTTCAACTATAGCCTTATCCTTTTTAATATTAGCTTCTATAAGTCGCCTATTCATATAGTCATAAAGTGCAGATAGCCCACTTGAAACTTCATAGTCCATATCCAAGGTTCTATTAAATTCTTCAATAATATCTTGGGATCTCAGTATATAATTATTTGCTTTTTCTATAGACTTTTCTTCTATGCCTTGGATAGAAAAATTCAAAAACTTAACCAGACCATTATAAAGCATCATTGTTAATTCTTGCGGCGATGCTGTATTTACCATATTATTTTGATATTGTTGATGAGCGGTATTATTAATTTTTGGCTGTGTAGTAATTGAGTAACTTTGTTGTTCTTCAGTTTGTGCTTGCGTAAACCTATTCCTTTGAAATTGACTGTATAAATCATTTTGTATAGCCATTAAATATCCCCCACTTTCTTTTATTGTCCCCCGCCAAATTGCTGTGATATCCACGATGATTGACTGTTCATTTGAGACATTGCCTTCTCTAGTGCTGCAAACTTTCTATAATATGCATCTTCCTTGTCAAAAAGCTTTTTAGTTAAAGTATCAATCAATTTATTTTTGTTATCCATATCATCATTCATGACATTCTTAAACTCACTTAAGTCACCAGCAATGCCTGCTTTCTCTAATAAAAATCCTTTTTTTCCATCTTTATCTCTTATTATCCTAATATTATCTTGCAATATGTCATATAGCCTATTTATAATGCCACTTTGCTTATATCTATCTGCCCTACTTGCTACCCCATTTATTACATCCTTATAGGCTATTGATGATTCCTTGTTAAATATGCTCATTACCTTATCAGGATTGTTTTTAATGGCATCCTTTAATTTACTTTCATCTATTGTGAGCTTACCCTTATCAAGATAACTGCCTGAACTAATTCCTATAGAAGGTAAACCTCCAGCGACGTCAGTAATAGCATCTGATACTGCTAGTCGCATGTTTGTAATCATACTATTTAACATGCTGTCATTTCTTAGTAACCCGGCCTTAGCCTTTTCTTCCCATCTTTTTATATCGTCTTCCTTCATGGATTCCTTCTGCTCATCAGTTAAAGGCGTATAACTTCTCTCATGCTTTTCTATTAGCTCATTACTAATTTTATTAATTACTTCGTTATATTTCTCTACAAAAGCTTTAATCTTATCGAATATTCCGTCCGTATTCTGAGTAAGTGTAATATCTGTAGTTCCTTTAGCCGCTAGATTATAAGTAACGCCATCTATGCCAAAAGTATTTGTTCTACGCGTCCCTGCCATTCCATCAAGCTTAAAGCTTGCATCCTGACCTGCCGTTATATTCAAATTTATCTTAGAAAAGAAGCCACTTCCGTTGTCGTTAATATCAATGTTACCTGCTCCTGTCTCTTTAGAAGATATCGAGAAAGTATCTGTATATGCGCTATAGCTAAGATTAACACCCGCTGAACTATTGTTTACCTTTGAAATAAAAGTATTCAATGTATCAGTTTTATTGACTTCAATATTAGTATTATTAATCGTCAAAGTAAATTTGCCGTTTACATCAAAGATTATATCGCCATTCACAAGCCTGGTGCTCAGTTTTTCCATGTTGTCATTTAAGTTAAGTTTATTACTATCCCCTGATTGTAATCCTAGATTCTTTACAATATCACTATTACTCAAGCTAAAGCTATCAACGCCAGCGCCTATGTCAAACTTGAGTGCACCAGCAGTAGCAGTTACCAGCACCTTTCCAGGGACTCCAAAAGAAGCATCTATTCTACTTTGTATATCTGCTGCCAAAGCACCTATATCATTATAGGTTTTGTCTACATCCCATTGTATAACATTCGTAGATGGTGTTCCTCCAGTGATTGTAGGAATCTCGAATTTCATACCCTTCTTGATTTCCATAGGTGAACCAAAGTTTAATAGCGTTCCTACTCCATTGCTATTTACACCCAGAGTACCTAATAGATTATCTCCAGGCATGCTCTTAGTAGTTACAGTCAATATATCAGTAGCATTGGAAGTAGAAAACTGTAATTTACCTCCAACCTCACTAACAACTACATTGCCATTGAAAGCCTGTTGAACTAGCTGCTTGAGTTTTCCATCAATTCCACTGCCAAGTATACCCGATGCATCTGCGTAGCTGCCATTTGGTATAACTATATCCTTAGTAACACCATTATAATTAACGGTAAATGTATTGTTATATCCATCAATATTGAAACTGTTCACTGTACTTCCTGAAACGCCCTTTGTTACAGTGCCTGTACTGCTTCCAGACGCAGACTTTGCCAGTTCAATTACTTCAATAGTATGGCTTGTGCTCGTAACTCCAGCACCTCCAGTAGCAGTTGCAATCGTTGAATTTGTTGAATTGCTATTATATATGTTATAGGTATTTTGAGATCTCATATTACTTGCTGGCTTTAATACATTAAAAAATTCATCTTGGAAGCTTCTTAAGGCATTTGTTACTTCTCTATAATTATCTCTTTTCCACTCCACAAGTTCCTTACCCTGTTTAACACGGTCAACCTTTACCCGCTCCGCCGCCATCAACTGCTTAATCATGGTATCTGTATCAAGCCCAGAGGCCATTCCACTTATTCTTAACTTGTTGTTTAGCATATTTGATATATTGCTAGCCATATTAACTACCTTCTTTCATCAACGAAAATACCCGCCATCTCCCACATCTTAGCTACCATGTCTAGGATCTTCTCATTGGGTATTTCTCTTATCACTTCATTGGTATCTGTATCTATTACTTTTACCATAATCTCATTTGTAGCTTCATGTATAGAGAACTCAAAGCTTCTATTGCCACCGTCCAAAGCTTTGTTTGCTTTTTCAATCAAATTAATCCATTGCTTTTCATCCATAGTTAACTGTGCTTGTGGCTTATGAGAAAAGTTTTGATAGGAATCAGTCCCCCTCGTACTTTCGACTCGAGGCTGAGGCTTAACCTCCCTAGTTGTATTTGCTGCCTGATTTTGATTGTTTGAAACTCCGTTTTCAATCCGCATAATACTCCCTCCTTGGAATATTCATTTTTTCATTATATATATCGTAATAAATAGAAGTAATCTTTAGTGTTTTATAAAAAAAATAGGGGCAAGTATTGAAACTTGCCCCTACAATAATAAAAAACCGCCAGGCGAGCCTAGCGGTTTTTATTGTTATTATCTTAGAAGTTGTAGAACTCCTTGAGGTTGTTGGTTGGCTTGAGCAAGCATAGCTTGTGCAGCTTGTGCTAGGATGGAGTTCTTGCTTTGCTCCATCATTTCCTTCGCCATATCTACGTCTCTAACTCTTGATTCAGCAGCTGATAAGTTTTCTGAAGATGTATTCAAGTTATTGATTGTGTGCTCTAGTCTGTTTTGAATAGCACCCATCTTTGAACGCTCATCAGATACTTGCTTCATCGCATCATCAACAATCTGTAAACGTGTATTAAATGATTGTCCCGCATTCGTTACGTCAATATTAGATACACGTGTACCCACAGCTGTACCTAATGCAGTAGATTGCATGTCATTAAATTGAAGACTTAATGTCTGACTTTGGTTAGCTCCAATTTGAATTGTAGCTGAGTTACCTGAAGTAACGATTGTATCACCTGTGATTGCAGCAGCTGTATAATCCACAGTAGCTGTAGAAGTAAGCTTTACGCCTAACTTATCAAAATTAAGTGTTCCTGAATAAGCATTTGCTGCAGCAGTAGTGATAGTTTGACTTACACCACCTGATGCTAAAGTAATATCAGTACCAGCCGCTGTAATGGTAAATGTGCCAGCTTTTGATCCTGATGCATCGATACTTACGCCTGCAGCCTTTAAAGCCGCTTCAGCAGTACCAGTACCATCAGCCTTAATTCCTAATGTACCAGTCAATAGCTTTTGAGTATTGAACTCTGTTCTTACTGCTGTATCAGTAATTTCTGTTATTAAAGCATCTACTTCTTGTTTGATTGAACTTCTGTCAGCAGCAGTATTTGTATCATTGTTTGATTGAACTACTAGTTCTCTCATACGTTGTAGCATTGAGTGAGTTTCATTCAACGCACCTTCAGCTGTTTGTATCAATGATATACCGTCTTGAGAGTTACGTGATGCTTGGTCTAATCCACGTACTTGAGCACGCATTTTTTCAGAAATTGCTAGTCCTGCAGCGTCATCTCCAGCTCTGTTTATTCTTAAGCCTGAAGATAATTTTTCAATTGACTTAGATTGGTTCGCTGTGTTAGTTGACAACTGTCTGTGTGTGTTTAATGCTGTTATATTGTGGTTTATTCTCATGATAATTCCTCCTTGAATTTTAAAGTCAGAATCCTTTCTGACTATTTATAGCTTAGAGTTTTACCAGCACGGGCCCTGTGCGATACAACTCTTTTGCTTGTTACTATTATTATCGGATAGCTTGTACATTAACTTTAATGTTTTTTAAAATATTATTTATTTATTATTGTACTTAGTTTTTGTATATCAATATTGTCTGATTCTGCAGACTTCTTATTTTCCTGCTCTATATCTAGTAACAACTCTTTTCTAAATACCTTCATATTTTTGGGAGCTCTTATTGCTAATTTTACTCTATCTTCGCTAATTTCAGAAACAATTATTTCAATATCATCGCCTATTAAAATTGACTCATTTTTCTTTCTGGCTAGAACTAGCAATTAAATCACTCCTCTCTATATAATTTATGCTTTATATCATATCTACTATCATTTAAAATCTCTTGTACTGCCTTATTGTTAACAGTATTAATAACAATAGGTGCTGCAAGATTAACTGTAATACCTTTTATATTTTCTGGTATAGTAAGTGTTGAATACAAGCAAATATCTTCAGGCTTTTCAATTTCCAAATCTGCTACGGATTCTTCACTTATATTAATTTCATAATCTTCTATTATTAAGAACGGATTCATTAGTATAAAGCATATACCTGTTTCCTGTATCGATTGTAAGTAATTCAACGCTGCATTCCCCTCTACAGGCAACAACACAAAATTATTGAGAGTATTAAAACCTGGTAAACCATGTTGAAAGCTTATCACATCTTTCTCTTCTATTTCAATATTGCCAAGAAATTTAGTATTTATAAGCATAATTCTTTCTCCCCCAGTACAAAATTATTTAGGTTATTCATTTTTTATTACGGACTTAGGTTTAATTCATTCGGGCTGGCACAGAGACCAGCCCCTACAACTTTTCATCACCTTATCTTAGAAAATCAAGCAAGGAAGGTTGTATTATTTTTGCCCCACCCGAAAGCGATGCTTGATAAACACTTTCTTGCATCTTAAGATTCATTATAACTTCAGCTATATCTGCATCTTCATTTTTAGAGAGTAGTCCCGTTAAGTTTAAAGTATCACTTTCTATTCTATTAAGAGTAAGCTCAAGCCTGTTTGTTTTTACACCTATCTCCGATCTGACTGCACTTATATTATTAAACTGTAAGTCTATTCGCGCTAATCCATTGTTTATAGCAGGTAAAGAACCGCCTTTTAGCCCTACTATTAGATCATCGAACATCTTTATCATTTGAGGAACCTTATATGTTGGCGGAGTCGGAGGTGTGGATGAATTTATCATAGCATTGGCATCAATCGGGTCATCAGCCGTCGCAACTCCTATAACCCCGAAAAGCTTTTGAGGTAATATATTTACCGCCATTCTATCCGCTATGCCTATATTAAACTCTATCACTTCATTCTTAGAAAGATCTGCAGGAAGATAATTTCCATCCTTGTCCATCAAAGGTTGGTTGGTCTTAAAACCTGAGAATATAAAACTGCCCGCATAACTAGTATTTGCTATACCAACTATCTGTTCTTTCAATTGCACCATTTCATTGGCTATAGCATTTCTTTCATCAGTGGAGTTCGTTCCATTTGCAGCTTGAACAGTTAATTCTCTTGCTCTTTGAAAAACTGTCACAATATTATCTATGGCTGACTCCGTTGTTCCCATCCAACTCAATGCATCCTCTGTATTTCTCTTATACTGCTCCATATTAGCTACATCTGTATTGAGTCTCAGACTTCTAGATACTCCGATAGGGTCATCAGAAGGTAATGAAAACTTCTTGCCTGTTGCAAGCATTTCTTCTGTCTTATTCATCCTATTTAAATTTTTACCCATATTTCGCATCATAGAATTAAGCATCATACTATTTGTTATACGCATTTTAGCACCTCACTACCTTCCTACTAATCCAAGTCTATTTATCATCGTATTCATAATGCTATCTAAAGTAGTTATCATTTTGGCTGAAGCATTGTATGAATGTTGGAATTTTACCATGTTTCCCATTTCTTCATCCAAGGATACCCCAGATTCTGATAGCCGTTTATTGTTCGTTTGTTCAACTATGGACTCTGTATTTATCGTCATCCTATTTGCTTGGTTCGCATCAACTGATAATGTAGCAAGTATTGACTTTACAAAGTCGTCAGATGTACCGTTTAACCCCGAAAATATATCCTTTCTATTTCTAAAGGCTGCCAGTATTTTTGCGTTTGCATTATTACTCTCACCACCAGCTATATCAGATGCCGCAACCTTTGTTGGATCATCTTTTACTAAATCATTTACTTTTAGATTTATACAAGTTATATTCTTCCAATCATCAGTGGTATCCACTGGAGCCGTCGTATCTGCGGGTTCATCAAAGAAGTTTATACCTTTAGCACCCTTTAAATCGTAACCTGCTTTGTGCAGTTCATTAAACTTAGCCGCAAATTCACTGGAAAACTTATCAAGTTGACCAAGATAGTAAGGTAATCCTCTGTAGGAATGGTTATTCCCGTCTCCATCTCTAATATCTATAAGCCCTTTAAGTTCGCCGCCCTCAATTCTAACCTTATCCAATGGGGCACCATCTGTACCTGCCCACTTCACAATACTTATCTTGCCGGCTCCATGATCACTTACCCCTACAACGTCTATATTATCTACCATAAGTTTATTTACTTGATAGTGGTTCACTAAAGTCATACCACCTATTTTAACATTGAAATATTTGACGTTATTATCGCCTGTTACTTCACTTGCAGATACATTAACTATAGTTGATAATTTGTCAACTATAGTATTTCTTTGGTCTCTCAGCGAATTAGCCTTGTGCCCGTCTAATTCCAAATTGAATATCTGTTCATTTACCTCTTTTATTTGCGTTGCCAGAGCATTAACTTCTTCAACCCTGCTCTTTATAGCAAAATTTGTTTCTCTTATATTGTTAACCACTTGCTGTCCAAAACCATTTATTGTTTTGCTGAATGTAACTGCTTTTTCTATGACGTTTACTCTACTAGTATTGTCACCAGACTTTTTTACAAGCTCTTCCATGCCTCCAAATAATTGATCCATAACTGCTCTTATACCAGTATCCGAAGGCTCATTAAATATGCTTTCAATTTCCCCTAAGTTAGCACTCTTTGTTTTCCATTCAGAGTAGGACTTCATTTGACCCCAGTATTTGTTGTCCAAATATTGACTTCTAATTTGTACAACATCATAAGCTTCTACACCAGTACCTACTAAGCCCCGTGGGTCTCCCCCCACTGGAGCGGTAGCTCTCTGAAGCACTAACTGTCTAGAATAACCTTCGGTGTTTGCATTCGAAATGTTATTACTTACGATGTCTAAGGATCTTTGGCTTGCAAACAAACCAGAGGTTGCTATATTAAATGTTCCAAAGGTAGTTCTCATATGCCATCACCTTACCTTCCAACTAGTCCGACTTTATTTACTACATTCTCTATCATTTCATCCATTGCATTTACTATTCTTGCAGCAGCATTATATGAATGTTCAAATTTTATCAGATTGCTCATTTCCTCATCCAAGGATACTGCCATTAACGATTGTCTACTATATTCAACCTGCTCAATTAGCAAGGCCTGCGCATCTGCAGCATTTGCTGCCTTATTGCCCTCTAAACCTATGTCTGTTATCAATCCTCTGTAAAACTCGTCAAAATTCAGTTTGCCATTTACTATGTCATAAGCTGTATTTGTAAATACGTCCTTAAGTCTCCATTCAGATATCTTAAGTGCATTTTTATTGTCCTCGTAATTTCCAGGATATGGTGATTCCGCTGCTGCGATGTTGTTAACATCATCCAATTGAGGGTTAAATGCTATATTGGTTATATCTATACCTATTCCCGTATTATCTTTACTGTTGACAAACATATTTCTTTGAATGCTGTCCATGTTGCCATAGCCTGTCGAATGAAGCTTGTTTACTTCTTCGGCTACGCCCTTTACAAGCTCATTTAATCTATTTCTAAAGCCGTCTATTAGCTGATCTCTCGATTCAATAAGTGCCTTTATGCTACCACCACTTGTGTTTACGTTTTCCATGCTTTTGCCCCACTTTATGGAGTAATAGCCATCGGCTGAAGCATCTGGCACTGCTGATATAGGAGTACTATTATCACCGGATACTACTAGCAAACCCTCTATTGCAATATTGTAGGTAGAACCTTCTATAACCTGTATTTTGACCATCTTTGACAGTTCATTAACCAAGGCATCTCTTTGGTCTCTGACATCATTCGCCACTACGCCACTTCCCTCAACTCTTCTTATATCGAAGTTAAGTTCTGCAATGCCGCTTGTTATTTTATTAAGCCTGTCCACATTTTCTTTAATTTCATTGTTGCGATTTTTTCTATAGTCGTAAAGCATTGTATCCAAATTTTTCACCGTTTCAACAAATGCTATTGCACTTTCCTTAACTAAGGATTTTGCAGTTATTCCGCCTCCTGGTTTAGATAACTGAGACCAAGAATTCCAAAAGTCATCCATAACGGTTTGCAGACCATCTTCTGAGTTATCGTTGAATATTGTCTCCAGCTCTTCTATAGAGCTTTTTCTTGCGTCCCAATAGCCAAGTTCTTGATTCTCTTTTTTTAGCTTTTGATCTAAAAAATAGTCTCTATATTGTCTAATGTCTTGAACTTCAACTCCAGAACCCACAGACATCATTGTGCCATTTCCCGATTGCCCTATGCGAGAAGGAACAGAGGAGGCAAGGGATATCCCCTGTCTTGAGTATCCTGGCGTATTAACGTTACTAATATTATGCCCCGTTACATCCAATGCCTTTTGCTGTGCCCACGCTCCAGATAATCCAATTGTTAAGCCGCCAAAACTAGATCTCATAAAATCACCTCTATTTCCCTATACCTTCGTATCAAATAATCTTTTCTTGTTTTCCGTTCCTTTGCTAACACCCTTCACGCCCTCATAAAGAGAACTGGCAGGTCCCACACTGGTTATCATATTTACAGAGTACTCAATGTAGTCCAAAGACTGCTTTATAAGCTCTCCATTTACGTTGTTTGCATTTTGTAAATCTGTTATGGTTGCACTTAATTCCTGCTGCAAGGTCTTCAACTTGTCCGTTAAGTGCGCTGGTAAATGCTTTAATAGTTCTGCTACATTCGCCTTGCCTTCTAGTTGAAGCATGGAACAAAGCTTCTGCAGCTCTTGCTCTCTAATCTTTTCAAGCTGCCCTAAATCAAAAATCATATTTTGTTCTACCCTAACGATTTTATCTAGCTCTGATACCTTGCCCTCAATTACAACTGATTTCTTCTTGTTTGATAGGTCAAGCAAGTCCTTATAATACAAATGTTCTTTTGCTAAAATTTCAATTATTCTTTCAGCTTGTCTATCTATCATCGTTTTCCTCTCCCCCGGTAAAACAAGCATTAACTTGTTCAGTGTTTAAAGTTTGTTTTATATCTTTTTGTTAAAACCACTTGATAGAATTTTCTCTGCTAAACTTTTGCTGTCAACGCTATAACTTCCGTTATCTAGCTTTTCCTTGATTGGGCTTATAATATCTTCTCTGATATCCGGAAGGCTATTCAATTGTTTCACTGATTTTAGTACAGTTTGAAAATCCATGGCTTCTTTTGAAATCTGCACTTGATCCTTTTTGTTAGAAGCAGATGCCGCTTCAGTCACAGCCCTCTTGCTATCTACCTTGTTTGCTTTGTAAACTTGGTTTACACCGCCAATTTTGTTAAAACCTATACCCATGATTGCACCTCGCTCATTTTCTATTCAATAATTTTATCGGTGATTATTGTTGAATAGTTTAGCCACTTTGACAAATATATATTAAATTTAGATATAAGAATTTGTATGCTGTTCTTTTTGAACAAATGAAAAATCTTAAGATCCTTCCGTCGTTCCTCCCTCAGGATGACAGCACTACACTCTATGGATTCCAATATACAAAAAATAAAAAGAGCTGGCACAAAAGCCAACCCCTATAACCAAAAAAAATATTTACTTGCGTCTTGTTGCGGTAAACATTTGCTCCTTTGAGTGCTCTTTTAACTTACTGTCATCTTCATGAGGGGTAGGTTTCTTGTCTAACCCAAATTCCCTCCTCAGAGAAGTATGTAGATCATTCTTGCAGTTTTGGCAAAAACGTCCTGTAGTTATTGGTCTGCTGCACGTTTCGCATTCCAGCAGCATATTGTGATTTTCAGAGCTTACTTGCAACCGCTCTTCTTTTAGAAACCTCATAATTTTTTCTGTCTCTACTCCAGTAGCATCCGAAACCTCAAATACTGTAGAGCCAGGATAATCATAAAGATAATCTTTTACCTTTTTAAAGTCATCTTCTTCTTCTTCAGCGCAATAACTACATATAGGTTTGCCCATGTAGCCAAAAAGTCTACCACACTTCGAACAATTTCGAAGATCTGCCATAACATAACCCCCCTTAAATACATTTTATGTGTTACTGCCTGTCGCTGCGGTAATAACAAAAATTCTTCGTACTCCCTGCTGTTTTAAAATCCTACAGCATTCATTTACCGTGCTTCCAGTAGTATAAACGTCATCAACCAACAAAATATTCTCTTTCTTTACATCATTATATAGCATGTCCATACAAAATGCATTATGAACATTCAAATTCCTATTAACCTTATCTAATTTGAACTGATCAGTAGTTGCTTTTGTTCTTGAAATGCAATTCCAAAGAGGTATACCCAGCCCGGCGGCTATCTCTTCAGCTATAAGCTGTGCTTGATTAAAACCTCTTATTGCCTCTTTGCTTTCATGGATTGGAACAGGGACCACTGCATCCAAATTCATACCTTCGTCAACAATCTTTTGATACATTAAGCGACCGAGGGTATAAGAAACCTCCTTGCAGTTCTCATATTTCAGCTTGTGTATTATGGTCTTACCCATGTCCTTATATTGAAAACAAGAAAAAGCCATGTCAAAATTCTTATTATCTCCCTCACAATCGGGGCAGACATTTGCATCGTACTCATCCTCAATGCCTTTACCACATTTAAGACAAACTCTACCTTCAATATATTCCAGTTGAGAAAGACAGCTGCTGCAAACAGATTCTTTCGCTTCTCTGCCGCAAACACAGCATTTAGTGCGTTTTGGATATAATAATCCTATTAACTTCCTCTTAATTCCATCCATTTCGCCCACCGCCTAGAGCATTTCTGCCATTTTAATCATTCTCTGTTTTAACCCAGAATATCTTTTTGTAATATGATTATTAACAATCATTTGATTTACATACCTTTCACCGCCAACCAGCACTACAGTATTCTTTGCTCTCGTCAAAGCGGTATATAGAAGATTTCTAGTCAGCAGCATTTTGGGTCCAAAGGTTACAGGCATTACCAATATGGGGAATTCCGAGCCCTGGCTCTTATGAACAGTAAGTGCATAAGCAAGTTCAAGCTCATCTAAAATTGTGAAGTCATATCTGACTAATTTTTCATTATCGTAAACTACTTCAATGATTTGATCCTCGCTGTCAATGTTAATAATTACTCCGATATCTCCGTTAAAAACACCTTCTCCTTCTTTTTCGAAGTCTATAATACTTTGCCACTTCATTTTGTAATTGTTTTTAATTTGCATAACCTTATCGCCAACTCTGAAGGTGAATTCTCTATATTGCTTTTCTTTTTTACCAATAGCTTCAGGATTTAATATTTTTTGAAGCTCATTATTAAGATTAATGATTCCACAGATGCCCTTCTTCATTGGAGAAAGCACTTGTATGCCCTCCATAAAGGTAGTGTTGTAATACTTAGGGAGTCTCTCCCTACAAAGTTCTACTATGGTGTCTACAATAGCCTGCTGCTCCTCTTGCCGCATAAAGAAGAAATCCTTCTGCTTCTGATCCAGTATTGGAGCTTCGCCATTATTGATTCTATGGGCATTTACTACAATGAGGCTCTCTTGCGCCTGTCTAAATATCTCATTTAGCCTTACCACAGGTACAGACTCACTATCTATAATATCCCTCAGAACGTTTCCAGGTCCAACTGACGGCAGCTGGTCAACGTCCCCTACCAGTATAAGTCTCGTACCTTCTGCCACAGCCTTTAGCAAATAATTCATTAACATTATGTCAATCATAGATACTTCATCTACAATTATTGCATCACATTCTAGGGGTGATTCTTCATTTTTTTGAAAATACATTTCCTCATCATTTTCGCCAAAACCAAATTCTAATAAGCGATGTAAGGTCTTGGCTTCTTTGCCCGTCGCTTCCTGCATGCGCTTTGCTGCTCTTCCCGTTGGAGCTGCTAGTAATACCGACATGCCTTTTCTTTCAAATAAATCAATAATTGTCTTTATGGTTGTAGTCTTTCCTGTTCCAGGGCCTCCCGTGACAACCAATACCCCATTATTCATGGCTTCCCTAACTGCACTTTTTTGATTTTCTGCTAGGGTTATATTTTGACTTTGCTCTAGTTTTTGCAGTTCCTCATCAACGTTTGCAACCAACCTCGATAAGTTATACATACGCATTTGCAACAGTCGGCGGGCCACACTAGACTCTGCTTTGTGAAAGGAGGTTGAATAAACAGCCCTTATATCTCCAAGGTTCTCCACTACTAAATTTTTACTTATAAATAGCTTAATAATATTCTCTTGAATAATTTCTTCATCCACTCCAAGAAGCTCCGATGCAACTCTGCAAAGTTCTTCTTGAGGAGCATAGCTATGACCATTTCCATGAAACCAGTTCAAGCAATACTTTGTAGCTGAACTTATTCTGAATTCAGAATCTATAGAGATTCCCATAGATAATGCTATCCTATCTGACATTTTAAAGCCTATGCCCGCTATATCGTCGGACAGCTTGTATGGATTTTCCTTTAATACAGCTATCGTGTTTGCACCATATGCTTTAAAAATTTTAACTGCATAGGTAGGACTTATATCATATTGCTCCAGGAACATCATGATGTCCTTAAGTTCCTTTTGCTCTTGAAAAGCTTCATATATTTTCGCTGCCTTCTTGGCTCCTACTCCCTCCACCTCTGATAGTCTATCGGGATTATATTGAATGATATCTAAGGTGTCCACTCCAAATTTCTCAACCATCTTCTTGGCTGTATGAGGTCCAATACCTGCTATCAGACCCGATGCCAAGTATTTTTCAATACCATATAAGGTTGAAGGCGTTACAGCATTATAGGTTTCCATCTTAAATTGTTTTCCGTAATCCGGATGCTGCACCCAGCTGCCATAGATTTTTATAGTCTCTCCTATATTTACATATGCAAAATAACCTACTACAGTAATTAGATTTTTCTCACATTCCAGCTCAATTACAGAGTATCCATTTTGTTCATTTCTAAAAACTACATCATATATACTTCCTTGAACTTCATCCATGGTGCATCACCTCTGCTTTTTTGTCACTGTATTTATTATAAGATAAATATAGGAAATTTAATATAAATAATTTTGATGTACTACCTGATGGCTGTGGGCAGCCACCACTACAAATAAATATATTTTTAAAAAAGCGTAGGAGCAGCTGCCCCCAAATTAAAAAAGCAGCCTTTCGGCCGCTTCTTAAACTAAATTCCTGCTAGTTTCTTTATTTCTTCTACTTTATTAAGTCTTTCCCATGGCACATCTATATCAGTTCTTCCCATATGTCCATAAGCTGCAAGTTGTCTATAAATAGGTTTTCTAAGGTCTAAATCTCTAATGATCGCTGCTGGTCTTAGATCAAATACCTTCGAAACGATTTCTGCAATTTTCTCATCTTCCATCTTACCTGTTCCGAAAGTTTCGACCAATACAGAAACCGGCTTTGCAACACCTATAGCGTAGGCAACCTGAACTTCACACTTTGACGCAAGTCCTGCAGCTACTATATTCTTAGCAACATGTCTTGTAGCATAAGAAGCTGATCTGTCAACCTTAGTTGGATCCTTCCCTGAGAAAGCACCACCGCCATGTCTTGCATATCCGCCATAAGTATCAACTATGATCTTTCTGCCAGTCAAACCGGAGTCCCCATGTGGTCCACCAATAACGAATCTACCAGTTGGATTGATAAAGTACTTTGTATCTTTATCAAGCATCTCCTCAGGAATTATTGGCTTTATGACAAATTCCATGATGTCTCTTTCTATTGTATCGTGGTCTACCTCTGGGCTATGTTGAGTAGACACTACAACTGTATCAATTCTTACAGGCTTGCCATCATCATATTCAACAGTAACCTGTGTCTTGCCATCTGGTCTTATATAGTCTAAAATGCCTTCTTTTCTAATTTGTGAAAGCTTCATAGAAAGCTTATGCGCTAGTGAAATAGGCATTGGCATAAGCTCCGGTGTTTCATCACATGCATAGCCGAACATCATACCCTGATCTCCTGCTCCTGTTGAATTTATCATTGCATCTGACATTTGACCCTTTTTAGCTTCCAAGGCGTTGTCTACACCCAATGCAATGTCTTCTGATTGCTCATGTATTGCCGTAATAACACCACAGGTGTCACTATCAAAGCCATACTTCGCTCTTGTATATCCTATATCTTCTATAGTCTTTCTTACTAGCTTTGGTATGTCAACATAACAAGATGTAGAAATCTCACCCATTACTAAAACTAAGCCTGTAGTTACAGAACATTCACAGGCAACTCTACCCATTGGATCCTGCTCTAGAATAGCATCCAAAACAGCATCCGAGATCTGATCGCATATTTTATCTGGATGTCCCTCTGTAACTGATTCTGATGTAAAAAGTTTTTTTATCATTATATAAACCTCCTCATATGTAAAATTCTATGGTTTTATGTAAATTTAGACCATAACAAGTAAAAATGTAATAAAAAGACTCCTTCAATGAAGGAGTCAAAATATCATCATAACTCTCCTCATCTCTTAAAGCAGTCCGCTTTAAAGGAATTGGCACCGTACTTATGCCGGTTGCCGGGTTTCATAGGGCCATGTCCCTCCACCTCTCTTGATAAGGTATTAATTTAATTTAACATCATACTATCACAATCAATAATTATTGTCAATAAGGTAGAGTTATTATATATGTACTATATGTTCTTCACTAAATATCTTACATTTTACTTAATTAATGTGTCGTGAGAAATACCGCTTAAATTGCACTAACTCTGATACTTTTAGTGATTTAGTACATGGTAGATTTTTTCGCAACATATATAGTATACTCACTTTACTATTTAATATTTGTTTATCAAAAAAAAAGAAAAAGTCCTTATCGGACTTTGTTATCTTAATGGTGGAGGAGGATGGATTCGAACCATCGAAGTCTGAGACAACAGATTTACAGTCTGCCCCCTTTGGCCGCTCGGGAACTCCTCCAGTAATAATGGAGCTGGTGATGGGACTCGAACCCGCGACCTGCTGATTACAAGTCAGCTGCTCTACCAATTGAGCTACACCAGCATATTTAATATTTAGTTTAAATGGCGACCCGGAACGGGTTCGAACCGTCGACCTCCAGCGTGACAGGCTGGCATTCTAACCAACTGAACTACCGGGCCATGATTGTTTTGACAATTAACTGCTTTCATATTATATAATATGTCCCGAGTTATGTCAAGTACAAATTGTAAAAATGGTGGGAACAACAGGGATCGAACCTGTGACCCCCTGCTTGTAAGGCAGGTGCTCTCCCAGCTGAGCTATGCTCCCATAATTGGTGACCCATAGGGGGTTCGAACCCCTGTAGCCGCCGTGAAAGGGCGGTGTCTTAACCACTTGACCAATGGGCCTATTTAATTTAATTAATGGTCGGGGTGACAGGACTTGAACCTGCGGCCCCATGGTCCCAAACCACGTACGCTACCAACTGCGCTACACCCCGACGACTTTTTTATTATAACTTAATTATTTTATTCTTTCAATGGCCATATTCGTCCAAATTAGCTCAAATTTTTATACTACATCTGCTATGATATAATATGCTCAAGTTTAATACTGTTTATTCTTTTTTATGTAAATTAGAAAATATCCTTTTTATAAACAGTTGCAATGCTAGCATTCTGTGTGGTTCACATAACGTCGCAGCTAAAAATGGTATTATTTATCACTCATTGTTTCGTATGTGATTATGTTAATCTCACTATATATTATTATATAAATTGCATTAAATTAATTATATATTTTTCTAATATAAATGCTTTGAAAAAGAACTAGTAATGCAAAATCAGTAGATACATTTGCTTTTGTATGATCAAAGATCTATTTTCCATAACATATGAACAGAGAAAAATGTTTTGTACTATATGAACTAATGTAAAATGTTTAGTGCAAAACATGTAAATTCAAACATAAAGCTTGGTCATTACATTAATTAGTTGTAATAATTGCTTATTCCTTCCTATATACATTTAAAAAAGGCTTCTAAGTTAAACTTTTTGAATTAAGGAAGCGTTTTATGTAATGCATGAACGAAAGGTTTGTTTAATGGAGAATTATGCGTTGCTGTGCATTTCAAAAAGACTTTTATTGATAACTAAAAAAATTATATGACCTTTTAATAGGGAGGGTTAAGCTTGACGGATTTATACAATGAGTCCCAAGACTGCAATCTTGAAGATGCTGCGAAAAGCCTTAGAACACTATACAATAAAGAGGATGCTGTATTTTTAATTTCAAACTTCTTAAAAAACAATATCGATGGCAAATTTTTATTGATTTGCATCGGTACCGACAGATACATCGGAGACTGTTTAGGTCCTATGGTAGGTACAATGTTAGAAAAAATGAATATGGAATGTCCTATATTTGGTACTCTAGAAAATCCAGTACACGCCGTAAATCTGAGAAAACAACTTACCTATATCGAATATACATATCCAAAGCATAAGATAATTGCTATAGATGCATGTTTAGGTGCTGAAGAAAATGTAGGTTTCATACATCTAAAAAAAGACTGCATATATCCAGGTAAGGGTGTTGGGAAGAAGCTGCCTGCAGTAGGTGATTTATCAATTGTGGGAATTGTTGATTCCTGCGATCACGAGGAATTTTTCTTTCTTCATAATATAAGATTGAACTTGGTAATAAAGATGTCTGAGATCATTGCAAAAGGCATATACGAGGGATTGCGTTCAAATGCGGGATGCTGAGGGCAGTATCCTCAACATATAATAATAGGCTGTCACAATATGACAGCCTACCTTTTATTTATTTTCGAGAGTGTAAATAATCTTGTGGGTAGGTAAGGACAATGTCCTTTCTAGACAAGAT
>ENA-OFDP01000020-OFDP01000020.1-metagenomes-genome-assembly--contig:-NODE-20-length-120713-cov-9.951118_pt1 | contig 120713 bp, 126 predicted proteins | sample MGYA00153389_OFDP01 | MGnify analysis MGYA00153389
CCATCAAGAAAAGATCTAGTTGAACTAAATAAAGAAGGCTATGCAGCAGATGCTGACAAGGCTGTTTACAATGGACCATTCATACTAAAAGAATGGCAGCATGATGCTTCAATGGTTATCGAAAAGAATCCTAACTATTGGAATAAAGAAGCTATAAAACTTGACAGAGTTGAGTTCACAATAGTTACAGACAGCAAGACTATAGTAAATATGTACGAAGCCGGCGATTTGGATCTAGCTGCTTTAAGCAAAGACTTCATTGCGAAGTACGATGCTGAAGGCAAAGCTAACTACTTTGCTACAGGATCAGAATTCTTCTTCCAATTTAATATCAAAGGTAAAACACCTGAGTCAGGAAAATTCCTAGCTAACAACAATTTTAGGCAAGCTCTAGGATATGCTATTGACAGGCAAGCGTTCTGCGATCAAGTATTAAAGAACGGCTCCAAGGCTGCGCAAAGGTATATACTTCCATTATTAATGGGTGACAAAGATAAATTTGCAGTGGAGTATCCTTATGAGTTCTATCCTGTAAATGCTGATGTTGCTAAAGCAAAAGAGCTTCTTGATAAAGCTCTTGCTGAATTAGGAACAACCGCAGACAAAATTCCAGCAATAGAATATTTAACAGACGATACTGACGTGGCTAGAACAATTGGCGAGGCTATCCAAGATATGCTTTCAAAAAATCTAGGCATCAAGGTTGAAATTAAGCAAGTTCAGTTCAAGCAAAGACTTGAATTAATGGAAGCTCATGACTACGAGTTAGTATTTGCAGGTTGGGGCCCAGACTACGATGACCCAATGACATACACTGACCTTTGGGTAACTGGCGGTGGACACAACAATACAGATTGGGGCAATCCAGAGTATGATAAACTAATAGCATTTGCTAAGACTTCACCAGATTCAAAAGCTAGAGCAGAAGCTATGTTCGCATCAGAAAAGATACTTCTTGAGCAAGGTCCAATAGTTCCAATATACTTCAGAAATGGTGTCTTTGCTATGCAGCCTTACGTCAAGGGTATCATTAGAAACTTCATTGGCGCTGACCCAGACTTCGTATTCGCAGATATCCAAAAGTAATAAAGAAAGAGGCCATCGGTTAACGATTGCCTCTTTCTTTTAAAAATTAGTAAACATAACTATATAGTTTTTTCACGAATTTTACATTTTAACTTCAATATTATTTCACAATTGGCTTGTATAATAATAATTGAAGTCGAGTTGAACAACTAATGTTTATCTCAAAAAATAATTACAATGTATAATTCATCCCAATAACTCGGAGAACTTAAAGTTCTCTATTTTTTTTATCCTTTTTTTGCATAAAGAAAACCTCTCGATTTTACTCGAGAGGTTTTTGTTTGTTATTACTTTTGGCTGTATCCACTGCCCATTTTTTCTTTTAATGTAGCTTGTGCTGCAGCAAGTCTTGCTATCGGCACTCTAAATGGTGAGCAGGATACATAGCTTAATCCAACATTGTGACAGAATTCAATGGACGCTGGATCTCCACCATGCTCTCCACAAATACCAAGCTTTATGTCAGGTCTTGTTGATCTTCCAAGATCAGCAGCCATCTTAACTAGCTTACCAACTCCGACTTGGTCTAGAGTCATAAATGGATCTTGTTCGAATATACCCTTCTCTAGGTAGTCCTTTATGAACTTACCTGCATCGTCTCTTGAGAAACCATAAGTCATTTGAGTCAAATCATTTGTTCCGAAGGAGAAGAATTCTGCAACCTTTGCAATTTCATCAGCTGTTACAGCGCCTCTTGGAACTTCTATCATTGTACCAAACATGTAGTCTAATTGAATGCCTGATTGTTTGATCAAATTATCAGCAGTAGTTCTGCAGATTGTTTGAAGATATTCAAGCTCTTTAATTTCTCCTACAAGAGGTATCATTATTTCTGGGTGTACATCTATACCCTTATTCTTCTTTGCTTCTATTGCAGCTTCGATTATAGCTCTTGTTTGCATTTCTGCTATCTCTGGATAAGTTATAGCAAGTCTGCATCCTCTATGTCCAAGCATTGGGTTGAACTCATGCAAGCTCTCAACTCTTGACTTAAGTGCTTCAAAAGTGATGCCCATTGTCTTTGCAAGATCAGCTATATCCTCATCTGCATGTGGTAGGAATTCATGTAGCGGTGGATCAAGAAGTCTGATTGTAACAGGTCTTACGCCCATAGCTTCAAATATTCCTAAGAAATCCTTCTTTTGGTATGGCAATAGTCTTTCTAGAGCTTCCTTTCTTGCTTCAACAGTTTCTGCTACGATCATTTCTCTCATAACAGCAATTCTGTCTTCTTCAAAGAACATATGCTCTGTACGGCAAAGGCCTATACCTTCTGCTCCGAATTTAACTGCTTGCTCTGCATCCTTTGGTGTATCCGCATTAGTTCTAACTTTTAGCTTTCTTGCTTCGTCAGCCCATGCCATTAATATTCCAAAGTGACCTGAAAGCTCTGGAGTCATAGTCTCTATGATGCCTTCGTATACATTTCCAGTACTACCATCTAAGGATATGAAATCACCTTCATGATAAGTTTTCTCACCTATAGTAAATTTCTTTTCTTCTTCTTTAACCTTTAATGCATCACAACCAGCTACACAACACTTACCCATACCTCTTGCAACAACTGCTGCGTGGGAAGTTCTTCCGCCTCTAGCTGTCAATATACCTTGTGCTTCAACCATACCTTCAAGGTCTTCTGGTGAAGTTTCTTGTCTTACTAATATTACCTTCTCACCATTTGTTCTTACAGCATGCACTGCGGCTTCAGCTGTAAAATAAACCTTACCGGAAGCTGCGCCTGGTGATGCTGGCAAACCATTTGCAATAGGCTTTGCATCCTTTAATGCTGCAGTTTCAAATGTTGGGTGCAGCAATTGATCTAATTGAGCTGGTTCAACTCTCATGATTGCTTCATCTTTAGAAATTAGGCCTTGTTCAACCAATTCTACGGCAATTCTTAATGCAGCTGCTGCAGTTCTCTTACCATTTCTTGTTTGAAGCATGAAAAGCTTGCCTTTTTCTATTGTAAATTCGATATCTTGCATATCTCTGTAATGATTCTCTAAAAGTGTTGAAGCATCCATAAATTGCTTATAAACTTCTGGGTTTATTTCATTCAACTTATCGATTGTAAGTGGAGTTCTTATACCTGCAACAACGTCTTCACCTTGTGCATTCATTAGGAACTCACCAAGCATCTTAGCTTCGCCTGTAGCTGGGTCTCTTGTAAATGCAACACCTGTTCCACAGTCATTACCCATGTTGCCAAATACCATGGCTTGGATGTTAACTGCTGTACCTAGGCTTGCAGATATATTATTAAGTTGTCTGTATAGTATAGCTCTTTCATTGTTCCAGCTTCTGAAAACAGCTGTAACAGATAAAAGAAGCTGTTCTTTTGAATCTTGTGGGAAGTCTACTTTCTCAACTTCTTTGTAAAGCGCTTTAAACTTTGCTACTACTTCAACTAAATCTTCAGCTGAAAGGTCTGTATCAAATTTTACACCCTTTTCTTCTTTTACTTCATCAAGTATTCTCTCAAATCTTGACTTAGGAATTTCCATAACAACGTCTGAGAACATCTGGATAAATCTTCTGTAACTATCCATTGCGAATCTCTTGTTGCCTGAAACCTGTTCTACTGTCTTAACAACTTCATCATTAAGACCAAGGTTTAGTATAGTATCCATCATACCAGGCATTGAGAACTTTGCACCTGATCTAACTGATACTAGCAATGGGTTTGCCCCACCGCCAAAAGTCTTGCCAGTAGTTGCTTCTAATTCAGCAAGCTTTTCTGCCATTTGATCTTTTAGTTCTGACCAAAGCTGTCTGTCTCTCTCATAATACTCATTGCATGCCTCTGTTGTAATTGTAAATCCTTGTGGTACTGGCAAACCTATATTTGTCATCTCGGCAAGGTTTGCACCTTTTCCACCAAGAAGATCTTTCATATGAACTTTGCCTTCCTTAAAACTGTAAACGTACTTTTTCACTAGCGTTTACCTCCTTTAAAATTTGAAGTATTGTACTTGCAGTTTCTTCAATGGCTTTATCGGCAACGTTTAATACAACGCAGCCGATATCTTTCATTATTTGATCTGCATATTTTAACTCATAGTCTATGCGTTCAAAACTGGCATAATTGGCATCATCGCTTAAACCATGAGCTTTTAACCTTTCCATCCGAATTGTATTCAGCTTTTGTTTGCTGGTTACCAATCCGAAAATTCTCTCCTTCGGAATTTCAAATAATTCTCTAGGAATCACCACTTCTGGAACAAGCGGTATGTTTGCTACCTTTATATTCTTAGTAGCCAAATATATACTTAAAGGGGTCTTTGAAGTCCTGGAGATGCCGATTAACACCAAGTCTGCTTTTTTAATAGCTCTTGGGTCCTTGCAGTCATCGTACTTAACTGCAAAATCTATGGCTTCCATCCTATCAAAGTATTCCTCATTTAACTGATATGTAGCTTCAGAAACAAGCTTAGGTTTTTGATTAATCACCTTTGATAAGGTTGCAACTGCTTGCTCCATAAGATCAAAATATGCAATGTTTTTTTCGATTGCTTTATGTATTAAATAATCCTTAAGTTCCTTTTGAACCATATCAATTATAAGCAAGCTATTAAAGTTTTGTGTGGTTTCAATTATCTGGTCTATTGCCATCCGATCTTTTACACAGTGAAATCTATCAATAATAATTTTACTATCTGAAAACTGTGCTGCGGCTACTTTTGCCACAATTGCTGCAGTCTCCTCAAAAGAATCGGATATTGCATATATAACAGTATTAGCCATTTTCATTTGATACCCTGGTCCCCTTTCCAAGTTCGTATAAAAGCTTAGTTAAGGTAGTTTTAGATATCTTGCCTGTCACTTTAAGATCCTGTCTTCCGTCAGTTCCTTTTATGACTTCTACTACTGGAATACTATCTATTTCTTGTAGTATGATCTTTTCTGCTGCATCCAAAATACTTTCATCATCTGTGGTGTATATTATCTTGGGCATACGAGACATTATCATGCCTATCGGCATATTCTTAACCTCTGCATTACCAAAGGCAATTTTAATAAAGTCCTTCCTAGATACTACCCCGGATAGAAATCCGTTATTTTCTACATAAATTGTGCCTGTATCCTCAAGAAACAACCTAATGATTGTATCATAGACGGTTGTATCCTCCGAAACTATAACGTGTTTCGACTTAATATCCCTTACTTTAATGTTTTTAAACATATCAACAGCTGCAGTGCTTTTATAAAAGTAACCCATTTTAGTTTTGGCTTCTAAAACACCCGACATGGTTAGTACGGATAAATCAGGCCTGATTGCTGCTCTGCTCACATTAAGTCTTTCAGCCAACTTGCTACTGGTTATAGGCTGGTTTTCTTTTACAAGTTCAATTATTTGTTTTTGTCTACTTGTAAATTCTATTACAATCACCTGCCCGTCCGATATTTGGAAAATTATTTGTACAATTCATATAAATTTTATTACATTATAAGTGGTATTTAAGTTAAACTTCTCCATATTCACCACGTTATATGTTTCCACATCAATTGGCTTAATATTCAAGTCCCACAGCACAAAAATATATTTAATATTGTAGACCTGCCCTAATAAATATTATCACAAACCTTTAAATATTCGCAAGATATTAATGAAAAAAATGCATATTTACCAATACTCTAGTAAGGTATCCAAAATTATTATAAAAAGGCTTTATATATATTATAGCATGTTATATTCCAATATGGGATATAACATGCTATAAACACTAAAATCTTCTATTAAATCACAAGAAAAACCCCTTGTTAAGTACAAGGGGTCTTACAAATCTACTTACTACTTATTTTCTGTGTTTTCTTCACCATCAACATTTGTGTCAACAGTTGTATCAAACTCTACAGTTGTTTGATAAGTTGTATTATTGCATGCATCTTCATCTTTGCTATGCATATTGCTAGTAGCTTTTTTGATATCTCCAGCAACATTTTTAAATTTTGAAGCAATATCATCTGCAGTGTTTGTTATCATATCATTTATTACCATAACTTCTTTATTAGGTCTTTCAACTTCAATCGTACATTTTGTAAGTAATGCCACTGCAGCTCCAACAGCTGTAAATATTGGTACTGCTAGTGCCCCTATAGCTCCTGCTGTTACTGGAATATCAAGTATGATGTACTCATCCTTCTTGACTTTTATTCTACTTACATTGCCGGCATTTAGAATAGCTTTTAATTTATCCATAGCCTCTGTGCCCTTAACTGATATTGACTCTGTCACATTCTCTGCCCATTTCTTGCTGCCTGCATTCTCGATGTTAATTAGAGCATCAACTACATCCCCTGAAGCAGCTTCTAAAGCTTCCTTTGCTTCCTTATAGCTAACACCAGTCCTATCTCTAATTACATCAATTTTTTCTAGTGAAATATCCATGGAATCGTCTCCTTCCTATACTTTCATATTATTTTACATTGTTATTTTTGATCTCATTTAAAAAGTCTAAGCTTTTAAAGTGTTTGTCCAAGTGAGTTTCTACAAACCTTTTAACTAACTTATCTACCTCATTGAAAATAGTATTATCAATTTTTACTGTGTTTAATCTAGAAATTTCAGTATTTAATAATATTCTAATCGTCTCCAAAGTTCCTGGGCTTATTTTAATGATGTTTTTTGAAAAACTTTCGCATTCATTGCAAACGATGCCACCCATTTCAATGTCGAATTTGTATCCCTGAGGTTCGTTTTTGCCGCAATGTACACAGGTTTGGAGGCTCGGTCTATATCCGCTTATATCCATGACCTTCAGTTGATAGGCTTCATTAATTAATCCAACAGGTATTTCTCCTTCTGCTAAATAATATAGAGTCTTAGCCAATAGCATAAAGAGCCTTTCACTAGGAAGCTCATCTTCTGATACCGCATCTGCCATTTCAACAAAAAAAACGGCGTATGAAAGTTTTAAAAGATCATTTCGAAGATTATAAAATATTTCTCTAGTTTCAGCCTGTGTGACTTGATATAAATTCGCACCTTTGTATAGCACAAATTCACTAAAAGCAAATAGTTCACTGGAAGCCAGCATATTGCTTTTGGGTTTTCTGCACCCCTTTGCTACTGCCTTTATCTTGCCCTTATTTCTTGTAAGTATTGTAAGCAGCTTATCAGCCTCACCTAAATTAGTATATTTTAAAACAATACCCTCAGTCTTTGTTATTGCCATGGTTTTCTCCTATTTATAACCCAGGCTCCTTAGAATCGAATTGTTGTCACGCCAATTTTTTCTAACCTTTACCCAAAGCTGTAAATTAATCTTGCAGTCCAATAGATTTTCTAGGTCCACTCTGGCTTTACTGCCAATTTCCTTTAGCATTTTGCCTTGTTTCCCTATAATAATTCCCTTATGAGAATCCTTTTCACAATAGATATTAGCCTCAATATCTATCATTCCACCGCCTTCTCGTTCCTTCATTGATTCTATTTCAACTGCTGTTCCGTGGGGAACTTCGTCTGATGTCAGCTCTAAAATCTTTTCTCTTATAAATTCAGAAACAACAAAGCGTTCATTGACATCAGTTGTAATATCCGCAGGGAAGTAAAGTGGCCCCTCCGGCATTCTCTTTATTATCTCATTTAGCACTAAATCTGTATTGATGCCTTCCTTTGCAGATATAGGTATCAAACAGTCGAAATGACTCTCATCAGTGCTGAATTTAGCCAGCAATACCTCAAGCTTTGATTTCTCAATTTTATCGATCTTGTTGAGCACTAGTATTACTGGTGATTTTACAGCTTTTGCAACCTCAATTATATCCATATCTTGATCGGTTATATCCCAGGAAGCATCTATTATAGCAATTGTTACGTCTACACCTTTTAATGATTCCGTAGCCGCATTCACCATATATTCGCCCAGTTTATGTTTTGGTTTATGTATACCTGGTGTGTCAATGAATATTATTTGGCTTTTTTCATCTGTATAAATGCAGCGTATTGAGTTTCTTGTAGTTTGTGGCTTGCTGGAGATTATAGTGATTCTCTCTCCCAAAAGCTGATTGATTAGTGTAGATTTTCCTACATTTGGCCTTCCAATTACGGACACAAAGCCTGACTTAAATTTCTTTTCCAAATTATCACCTCATAGTTTTATCCTTAGAATTTTGTAAATGCTTCGGGCAGTAGTTCATTTAAGGTATATACCTTAACTTCTTTTCCATTTTCAAATATAAGCTTTAAATCAGTTCCCCATTCAGACATAAACTGTCTGCATATTCCACATGGGTAAGTATAATCCCCGCTGCTGCTCACAATCGCAATAGCTTCGAATTCTAATTCTCCCTCTGATACTGCCTTCACAAAGGCAACTCGCTCTGCACATATAGTAGCCCCATAGGATGAATTTTCAATATTGCAGCCTGTATATATTTTGCCTGATTTTGTGAGCAAGGCTGCACCTACATTAAAATTGGAATACTTCGTATAAGCATAATTCATGGCTTCTTTTGCTTTTACGATTAGATTTTCATAATTCAAATTGTTCACTCCTTAATCTCTAACGTCGCATAGTCTGGAATTACTTGGATCCAGGTATTACCTTTGTTTAATTGTATTGGATTTCCCTTTAAATCCTTATAATTCGTCTTAGCTTTTCTACTTTCTTTACTCCACTGGATTTCTATAAGCTTTCCGCCTGTAATTAAGTATCCTCTTCCACTACCAGTGTTTGTTATATCTAAACGACCTACATCATCCACAATCTTGGTATTAACCTTTTCCACAATAATATTTACAGTACTTACTTCGACATTTGTCTCTTTATCCTTAAGCCTAACACCATTTATTGTTCTAAAAAACAGCTTTTGAGTTGCATCATACTCATAACCAGCCTTATAGTTATGTTTATAATCAATAACTATGCCCTTTATAGCTTTACCCTGTAAATCTATAAAATGGTCACTGAAATTCATCTTATAATCCCATTTCTTCTGGGAAATCTTCTTAGCAACCATTACCTCGCCAATGAGTTTTGTGCTGGTATATAAGTTGTGAGGCGCTTTCCTATCCTTTGCCCTCCAAAAATTGCTTTCTCCTTTTAACTCATTAAGAGAATCAATTTTAAGAGTTTGTATATCCCCTAAAGCCTCAGGGCTTCCACCACAGTGGACATATACCGCATTAAACTCCATTGCCTTATCAATAAAATAAGATCTGGCGCTTCTAACTGGACCTATCTTATCTGAGGATTGGTGGTGATAGATTGCCATGTATCTTGTTATTCCACCTTCAGCAGGAATCTCATATACGATATCGGCATTTATTAACCCGGACTGAGGTCTTGCACTAGCCATATTGTCTATCATAATTGCTACAGGCCTTATATCCGGTGCATTTTCAGTCATTGGAAGCCCTGTTAAAGAGCACAGTGTCTGGTTTGTTATGGGTTCTTGTATTACAGTGTCTGTAGGAGTAGTATTTAAGTCATCACCAGTTGCTGGAACATCTTGCACTTTGTCATTATTTCCCTTGCTACAGTTCGATAGGATTAATACTAAACAGAGTATTATTGCAACAACAATACTTTTCTTCCTCATTACACAGACCCCTCTTTCAAAATTAAATAATAAAAACATTATATACAAGCAGTGTAACCAGCACCCCCAAAGCAGCTCCAAGTACTACCTCAATAATACTGTGAATCTTGCTTTCTACTCTGCTTTGCACCACTAGAAGTCCGAGTAAAAGTGTAAATAGACTTACTAGTACATTCTCACTTAAAAGCGCTACCGCAGTAACCAAAGAAAAAGCTACTGCTGCATGACCGCTAGGCATACCTCCCTGAAGTATATTCTTAGACGATAGCCGCATCTTAATTAAAACTACAAGTATTAATATGGTGAAAATTGTAATGGTGGTTATATGTAATTCTGATTTTAGAATTTTTGATATCACTGTGTCCGTTGCAGAAATTGATTTATTAAAAAATACTAAATAACCAATGGCAACTGCATTAAAGGAAGCAACAAATACTGCACCTGCAGCCACATCCTTGGCTATTTTTGCGAGAGGATGAAATTTATCAGTAAACAAATCTATGGACTTCTCAATAGCGGTATTTATCATCTCGCATATGATTACTAATGATATTGCAAATATAATCATTATGATATCTGTTTTGTTAAGCTTTGCAAATAAACTGATAATAATTATAAAGAAAGCTGCTATTGTATGGATTCGCATGTTTCGCTGAGTCTTTAAGCAGTATAATAAACCGTTTAGTGCAAAACCAAAGCTATCTAGTAATCTTCTATTCTTCAAGCTGATTTACCTTTTTATATCAAGCAGTTGAAGTATTTCTTCCTGCTTTTTTATCATTTCTCTTTCCTGCTCCTCATCCTCGTGATCCATTCCCAGCAAATGAAGTACTCCATGGACCACCAAAAAAGCCAGCTCTCTCTCAAAGCTATGCTCATATTCTATAGCTTGTTCCTGTGCTCTTTCTAAAGAAATCACTATATCCCCTAGAAGTTTGTCCTCTTGAACATATTCTTCTTCGTTATTATAATTTTCTTCTGTTACTTCAAATTCCATCAATGGAAAGGAAAGAACATCGGTTGCTGTATCTTTATCTCTATATTGCTTGTTTAAATCCCTTATTTCACTGTTATCAACAAATGATATGCTAACCTCATAATCTTCTTCTACAAAGGTTTCTAAGGCCTTCTGAACCACTCTTTCTACCAAGGCTTCCATCTCAGAATTCACATCAACTTTTTCCTGTCTGTTATCAATTAGTACACTCATTTTATCAGCTCCTTAATTTTTGTCTTGTACTACTGTTATTATTACCTCATTAGTGCCTGGTATTCTAAGTGTTTTGCACTATACATTTTTCATATATATAAATGTGCAAAAAACTTTCCATATTTATATATCTTTTAAGTTTTCAGGATATTCAATTCTGTCATGAAATATTCCTGCTAATACCTTTACAAAAGCCTTTGCAACCTTATCCAAATCTCGAAGTGTAATGTCACTTTCATCTAATTGGTCATCTTGAAGCTTTTCTTTTATGATCTTTTTAACCCCCAACTCAACCTGGTGCTGGGTTGGTTCTGACAGAGAGCGTATATAAGCCTCTACAGAATCTGCCAGCATTACAATTGCAGATTCCTTAGATTGTGGTCTTGGGAAGTTATATCGGAACTTTTCCTCTGTGACAGTGTCCAAAGCGTCGCTATTCAGAGCTTTATGATAAAAGTATGCCACCAAGGTATTTCCATGATGCTCACGTATAATATTAATTACGGAGGATGGAAGCTTGCTTTTGGTCGCTAATTCTATCCCGTTCTTTACGTGGGAGGTTATTATTAGTGCGCTTAGGTTAGCAGTAATCTTATCATGAGGGTTGTCCTTTGTTATTTGATTTTCCTTGAAGAAATAAGGACGCTTCAGTTTGCCTATATCATGATAGTAAGCTCCAATCCTGCAAAGCAATGCATTTGCGCCTATATCTTCTGCTGCCGCCTCTGCGAGATTTCCTACTAATATGGAATGGTAATAGGTTCCTGAAGCCTCTATAAGCAACCGTCTAAGTAAGGGCTGATTTGGATTGGATAATTCTAGAAGCTTAATCGGAGTAATTATATCAAAGGTCGCTTCAAAGAATGGAAGAGTCCCTATTGTAAGTACTGCTGAAAGTACTCCCCCTACAAAGCCAAAAGTTGCATTTGTAAGCATTATGCGAGTATCTGAATTATACAATAACCCAAAGCTAATTATAATCATCACACTCATGATGCTTACAACCAAACCTGCTAAAACAATTGTACTTCTATGGTGAGTTTTATGCACTAGTATAGCACCTGCTATGCCAGAAATCAGCATTGCCACCAATACAGTCGCATTTATACCTGTTATCATGCTTATGAAAATTGCACATATAATATTTGTAATAATTGCGATTTTAGGCTGAATCATTATTGAAATAACCATAGTAAACGCGGGAAGTAAAATCAGATATACGGATATACTCTTTGCTCCCGCTGCCACGATAAGTGACAATAAAATATTCAAACTTATCAAGAGCAAGTCGCCGTTGTTCTCCCATTGTTTCTTTGCGTACAAATAACAATAAAGTCCTAAAACAAATAAGCATGCAACGATACTTAATGAGTAGCCTGCATATAGTCTAAAAGCGATTATCTCACTTTTTCCATTGTCTAGAAGACCAAAGGATTGTAAAAGTTCAATCTGATGGGCCGTGACCTCTTGGCCTTTCGTAACAATTTGAAAGTCTTTTTTTACAATTACCTCATCCACGTTTTCTCTAGCTTCTACTCTTTGCTTCGCGATCGTTATATCATCAGAAAACAAATTTGGTTTTATAATAATTATGGCTATATTAGAGCCTACCTTATTTAACTTACTGTCATCTGGTAAATTATCAAAGAATTCCTTTATATCTTCTCTCTTATCGTTTATCTTAGCTTCTTGAATACTCTCGTTTAAAAGCTGATTGGTTATATATAGAATCTTTTCCTTCAACTTGCTTAATTCACTTGTATCGGCTTTAAGTAAGATCTTATAATCATCTTGATCCAGGCTGATATTTGATTGCTGCACCATAAGTTGAAGCATCTGGCTTTCATCTATATCAGCTCTACCTTTTATTCCCGTTAACATGCTGAAGAAGTTTTCAATTTTCTTTTGAATATCAATTTGAACTGTGCGGTCCAGCTTATAGATAGCTTGTACAGATTCTTCTGCTGCCTTCATCTTAATTTCGGTCGCAGTCTCATCCACCATATCAGAGGGGGCAAATATATCCACTACGGATATATCACCTACTTTTATATCGTACCTCTGAGGTGCTGTACTGATTATTAAAATAGATAAAATGGCTAAAAACAAACCTATGAATATCAAGGATTTAGTAGTCATATCTATTTTTATAAAATATTTAATTTTTTCTCCTACTGCCTTGACGGTTTCAAGTTTTTTAGCCACTTCATCACCTGCTTATTCAGAAAAATCATTTAGATCTTCTTTATTTATTTCGTATTTCTCGTATGCTTTTACAATATCCTGCACCAGCTTGTGCCTTACAACATCCTTCTCTGTGAAATATATAAAATCGATACCCTTGATACCATCTAATATTTCCATTACAGTCCGGAGCCCGGAGGATTTACCTTTTGGCAAGTCAATCTGTGTCACGTCTCCTGTAACTATAACCTTTGATCCAAAGCCAAGTCTGGTTAAAAACATTTTCATTTGTTCAGGTGTCGTGTTTTGAGCTTCATCCAGTATTATATAGCTGTCGTTTAAGGTTCTTCCTCTCATATATGCCAGGGGTGCTACCTCTATGAGTCCTTTTTCCATGTTTTTTTGGAATAAGTCGATGCCCATAATCTCATGAAGTGCATCGTATAAAGGTCTTAAATAAGGATCTACCTTTTCCTGCAAATCCCCCGGTAGGAAACCAAGCTTCTCTCCTGCTTCAACAGCTGGACGAGTTAGGATGATTTTGTTTACTTCTCTATTTTTGAAGGCTTTTATAGCCATTGCCATTGCTAGATATGTCTTGCCTGTACCCGCAGGCCCTATACCAAAAACAATGTCGTTATTTCTTATGGAGTTTATATAATCCTTTTGACCCAAGGTCTTGCATTTAATAAGCTTTCCCCTAGATGTTGCTATTACAACATCATCAAAATCATAGTTTTTATCTTGATCGCCTTCTTTTACCAAACTAATTATATAGCTTACAGTATGGTTGGTAATTTCCTCACCTTCATCCTGTTTCTTCATAAGTATTTCCATTGCTCTGCTTGCCATTTCAATATTTTTCTCATCGCCTATTATCTTTAATACGCCTTCTCTTATCAATAAGCTAACTAATAATTCTTTTTCAATTATCTTTAAATTTTCATCATAGCTTCCAAACAGCTCTTGTATCTTTTCATGATTTATTATTTCAATTCTTTTTTCTGGAAAGTTATTGCTCAAGTAATATTCCTCCTATGATTGGATAGATTATTTACCTTGTATTCTCTTTTTTACACCAATTTCCTCTAGTATTTCTACTGTAATCTTAGCCTTTACCGATTTCTTTTCTTCGTAGTAAACGATCTTCTTATCAAGAACTACTGCATTTTCTGACAGCTGCAGCTTGAGTCTTTCATTTAGGCGTTCTTCACATCTTTTCTTTGCTTGTTCTATGGTCAGCGTTTTAGGTACTTTTACAAGCTCTTGAAATTTATTAGATATTAACCTTACAGGAAAAATATAATCACCAAAGCTTATTATATTTTTTTCCTCTCTTGTCTCATTATATTCACTATAGGGTATAGATTTTTTTAAGCCAAGCTCTTTGTTCAATACTTTTAAGGTATAATGGGTTACTTGTCTACCCGTATCTTTAAACTCAATTTGTTGTAAATCCATTTCTTCTGCATCCTCATACCAAGTTCTTGCAGTAATTTGAGCCAAAGAGTGCACAAGTCTTGTTTCTGTGTTTTCTCGAATGATAGTACCTGATACAAGCACCTGCCCCTTTTTTACGGTAGCTCCATCCTTTACAACGCCATCTCCGTTCAAAACAAGAATTTTATTGATTATTCCACTTTTTGATGCAACTATATCACAGGAATCCAATTTACTTATTAGTTCCGGCTCTTCTCTCTTTTCCACAACTTCTATTGTGGCCTTTGTTCCTCTGATTTGTATTCCGACCCAAGAAAGGTCAGAGAACTTTATGAGTACTCTATTTTCTATAGCATGCTTATCAAGCTTTGATTTACGCATGCCTTCCTTCAGGCCTTCATTGCTTACTATCTCCAAGATTGTTTTTGGATCAATGTTTTTAGTTCCAACTACCTCGATCATCCAGATATATGAACACATTATGTAAATCGTTGCAATAAGTATCAATATACTAGCCGCAAACAGCTTGTGTCGTTTCAAGTTCTTCCATATAAATGGGAGACCTCTCTTTTCTTTGATTTCTATAGTGCAGTCAGTTTTTCTGACGATTTCTCTCATTTTGCCGAAGTTCTCCAAACCAATCTTTGCACTAATAGAAGTATAGCTTTGTTTTTTTATATCCCAAATGTATATCCCATTTGAAATTGCCATGTTTATAAATCGTTCAATTTTCAACCCTTCAACAATAATAATAGCATATCCTCTAAAGAAATTCCATAATCGAATGATTATCATAATACATACTCCTCTCCGCCTTAAGAAGCTTCTGCGTTTCCATCTCCTTCATTAATAGCCAATGCTGTTTATTTCTCCCGTTATGGTTATTTCCTCCTGAAGTACGGACTTTATATCAAGCTTGGAACCAATTATTATAAGTACTCCCCCGCAAGTATTAATCCTGATTTGATCTTCATTGTACTCTAATATTCCCTTATGATTTTCCACCGTGACGCTATTATTGCCCACCATAGTAACCTTAGCTACATCCAATATTAATTCTTTTGGAAGCTCCAAGGCATTAGAAAGGGTTTCTTTTATTTTATAAGACTTTTTCTTCACAGCACCCACCTCTATATAAATTTATGCCAACCTACTGTAAATAGAATAGAAAAAAAAGAGATCAAGCAATCAATTTGCCTGACCTCTTCCTTTATCTTTCAGCTTTTCTTAAAGCCTTTGGTTTTCCTAGCACTTCTGCCATTACGATGCTTCTTTCCAAATCATCAAAAGTAATATCATCCATCCATGTAAACCTTGGTGAACTGGAAGGTTCTTCTTTCTGTTCTGGTACAACTATGTTCTTAATAACTTCAACTTGCTTTCTTTCAGGGTACATTTCCAGATCTTTTTCTACATATACATTTCTCTTAACTTCTTTGATAGGCTCTGCTTTCGGCATAACTCGCTCTGTTCTCACTGCCTTTTGCTTCTGTTGTTTGTTGCTTTTTACAAAGGCTTGAAAAATTGATGATGCTATCCCAAATAAAACTAATAAAACAATCGATTCCAATTACATCCCGCCTTTCAATAGAAAGGATTTATATTACTTCTTATCCTTGTCCTGAGCATCTGATTTTCCACCTTTTGAAATAGAGTCTCTCATCTGGGTATCAGATTGAATATTTTGCATCTGATAATAATCCATAACTCCAAGTCTGCCATTTCTAAGAGCCTCTGCCAAAGCCCTTGGTACCTCTGCCTCTGCTTCAACAACCTTTGCTCTCATTTCCTGTACTGCAGCCTTCATTTCTTGTTCTACAGCTACGGCCATTGCACGTCTTTCCTCTGCCTTGGCTTGTGCGATTCTCTTGTCTGCCTCTGCTTGGTCTGTTTGCAGCTGGGCACCTATATTTCTACCAACATCCACATCAGCTATGTCTATTGATAATATTTCGAATGCTGTACCTGAGTCAAGACCCTTTGCTAGTACTGTTCTAGATATAGAATCTGGATTCTCCAAAACTGCCTTATGACTTTCACTGCTTCCTACCGTTGAAACAATACCTTCACCAACTCTGGCTATTATTGTTTCTTCTCCAGCTCCACCGACCAATCTCTCAATGTTGGCTCTAACGGTAACTCTTGCTTTTGCTTTTACTTCAATACCATCCTTCGCCACAGCAGCAATAACCGGAGTTTCAATTACCTTTGGATTAACGCTCATTTGAACTGCATTTAGAACATCTCTACCTGCCAAGTCTATGGCAGCAGCTCTTTCAAAAAGCAAATCTATATTCGCTCTTTGAGCAGCGATAAGTGCATTTACAACTCTATCAACATTACCTCCAGCTAGATAGTGTGCTTCCAACTGATTTACAGTTACGTTTATACCACCTTTTCTAGCTTTAATAAGTGGATTTACAATTCTGCTAGGAACTACTCTTCTAAGTCTCATACCTACTAGGGTAAATATTCCTATATTTACACCAGCGGCTAATGAAGAAATCCATAGCCCTAGGGGAACAAAACTGAAGAATACTGTTACAAGCAATATGGCTAAAAAGATTATTATTATTGGTATAATTAATTCTATTGGCATAATATTCCACTCCTTTATTGTTCTTTAATTTCTCTAACGATTATGCTGCTGCCATCAACCTTCAAAACTTCAACAACCGCATCCTTCTCAATAAACTTACCCTCTGATACAACATCTAACTTGACGTTGTCAATCATTACTGTTCCAGATAATCTCAAGGGCGTAAGAACGATCCCTCTTTTACCGACATAGTTTGTGTATTTGTTATTGCTTATATAGCCCTCTTCGTTTTTTTGCTCAGTACTTAAAACAAAGAATTTTAAATATTTTTTTGACCAACCAAGTTTAAACAAAGCAATAAGCAATAAAACAAAAATTGCGGCTGTACCAATTAGTATCAGCAAACCTTGAATTACGTTGCTGGATATCATAATAATACTTATTATTACAATGATAACACCTGTTATACCAGCTACACCAAAACCTGGAATCGTAGCTTCTACCAATAACAAAACCAGACCTAAGACATATAAAAAGACTGTAAACAAACTTAGACCTTGATATAATCCATCTAGCATAAATACACCTCCTTACTACATATTAGCACTAAAAAAAATAATCAACAAATACTTATTTATTTACATTATTCCCTGTTATATAAAAAAGAACTGAAATCCATCGGATTTCAGTTCCTTGTTATTGCAATTGCTGTTTCACTATTATATTTACGAGTTTTCCATCAGCCCTGCCGCTTATCCTAGGCTTAAGAGCACTCATAACTTTGCCCATATCTTTTGCGCTTTGTGCACCTACTTCAAATATTGTGTCTGAAACAATTCTAATTATTTCTTCTTCAGATAGCTGTTGCGGAAGATAGGACATTAATATATCTATCTCTCTTTGCAAACTTTCTACGATATCTAGCCTATTGCCTTTTTCATAATCTGGGATAGCTTCTTTACGTTGCTTAACTCCCTTGGCAATAACCTCAATGACCCCCTCGTCATCCATATCTATTTTCTTATCCTTTTCAATCTGCAGTATAGCAGCTTTAGTCATAATGATAACATTCTTCCTAATGCTGTCCTTATCTTTCATTGCAGCTTTAAGGTCCTGCTGTAAAACTTCCTTGAGGGACATTATTATCAACCTTCTTTATTTTGTTTTTCTTTTTCTTGCAGCTTCAGACTTCTTTCTACGCTTTACGCTTGGGCTTTCATAGTGTTCTCTTTTTCTAACTTCAGCCAAAACTCCGGCTCTAGCACATTTCTTCTTAAATCTTCTCAATGCGCTTTCTAGAGATTCGTTTTCACCAACTCTGATTTCAGACATATAATTCCCCTCCCTCCGCTGGTAACAATGCTTACGACAAACTAATATGTCGTTTCCGATAACGGGAATAAAACACACTCAAATAATTATATATTATTTACCCTCAATGTGTCAACCCATCCAGTTATTTATCCTGGAGGCCATTGCAAACTTCTTCCTCCAAGTATATGGTAATGCAAATGAGCAACGGTTTGACCACCGTTTAGACCCGTATTTGCTACTACTCTAAAACCATCTTTATCAATATCTAATAGTTTTGCAATTTTATTTATTGCATTAAAGATATCCTTAGTTATTGATATGTTATTTTCATCTAAATCAAGTACTGACTGTATATGCTGCTTCGGTATAACTACTATGTGAACTGGCGCTACAGGGTTTATATCCTTAAATGCCAGAATTTTATTGTCTTCATAAACTTTATTGCATGGAATTTCACCGTTTACAATTTGACAAAAAACACAATTTGACAAGCTTGCACCTCCTTATTATTATATGAAAACAACAGCCTTAAAATAGCTGCAGGAATATATTTATATTCAACATAATTTTTTAAAATCCTGCTAGCTATACCTATATTATTTTATGATAATTTCACCCTCAACATAATCTTCTTTTATTGCTTTAAGCTCTACAGGACAAATTATGCCCTTTATCTCTTTCTCTGATACAGCTAATACTCTAATATAATTATCTGTATGACCTTCATATATTTTTCCTTGCTTATCAATCATATATTCAAATAATACATCCATTTTTGTGTTTAGAAATTTATTTTGGAAAGCTATTTTTCTTTCCTGAGCGATGGAAGTAATAATTTTGCTTCTTTGCTCTTTTATATTTGGCGTGACTTGATTCTTATATTTTGCTGCCGGAGTGCCTTCTCTTGGTGAAAACTTAAAAACATGCATGTCACTGAAGTCTACAAGCTTAATAAAATCAACTGTGCTCTTAAATTCTTCTTCAGTTTCTCCCGGAAAGCCTACAATAATATCTGTTGTAATGGCTACATCCGGATATACCTCTCTCAAATTGTTTACAACTCTTATGTATTCCTCTGTGGTGTATTTTCTATTCATTCGTTTTAATGTTTCATCACTGCCGCTTTGTAAGGATAAGTGGAAGTGCCTGCAAATCTTAGGCAGCTTGGTGAGTCTCCCGATAAAATCATTATTTAGAGTTTTGGGCTCTACAGAGCTCATTCTAATTCTTTTGATACCTTCTACACTATGTACAAGTTCAATTATGTCTATTAAGCTTGTATTCTCCAAATCTTTGCCATAAGACGCAACGTGTATACCAGTAAGTACAATTTCCTTAAAACCACTCTTTGCCAGCTGTTTGACTTCATCCAAAATACTTTCTGGTTTACGACTCCTAATATGACCTCTGGCATAAGGTATAATGCAGTAGCTGCAATATTGGTCACAGCCCTCTTGAATTTTAAGGAATGCTCTTCTCCTATTTTTGTAATTCTTTATTGACATTTCCTCAAACTCTCTAACATCCATAATGTCAGAAACCATGTTTACTTTTTCTTCTTTCTCCATGGCATATTCAACGAGTTCAACGATTTTATTTCTCTCATTAGTCCCAATTACCAATTTCACCCCTTCAATTTCTATTACCTTATCCGGGGAAATTTGTGCATAACAGCCCACTACTGCAATAAAAGCATTGGGATTGCTCTCTAAGGCTCTTCTAATAATCTGGCGGGACTTTTTATCCCCCATGTTGGTTACTGTGCATGTATTGATTATATAGACATCTGCGTACTCTTCATAGTCAACCGGTTGATATCCTGCTGCTTCAAAGGACTCAATCATAGCTTCTGTCTCATATTGGTTCACCTTGCAGCCTAAGGTGTAAAAAGCTACCTTCCTCAAATTACTTCCTCCAATGGTTATTAAACATTTGTTTTCATTTGATCATATTCATACATTATGCAAGTAAGCATTGCAAAACCTGCTGTCTCAGTTCTCATTATCCTGCTTCCCAAGGTCACAGGCATTACGTTGTTTTGCTTTGCTCTATCTATTTCAGCGGTGCTAAAGCCACCCTCAGGACCTACAAAGAAACCGACACTTTTGGCGGTTTTCCCTTGCAATGCAGCTTTTACAGACATATCCTTCTCCAATTCATAGGGTATAAGCGTTACATCTAATTTCCTGCTATCCATTAAGGCCTTTTCTAAGTTCATAGGCATATCAATCCGCGGGACAATACCCCTTGCACTTTGTTTCGCCGCTTCTTCAGCTATTTTAGTCCACCTTGAGACTTTTTTCGCTTCATCTTTGTCGGACTCAAGCTTTACAATGGTTCTTGTGGTAAAAACAGGCACAATTCTCGTGATGCCCATCTCTGTGCACTTCTGAATGATCAGATCCATTTTGGTGGACTTAGGAATACCTTGATAAAGTACTACTTCCATAGAAGGCTCACCCTTGGAGGGCTCCTTATCAATTATTGTAGTTTTTACAGTTTGCTTAGATATATTTTCTATGACAACATTATAGTCTGTGCCCTGTTGGTCACAAAGAACAATATTATCACCCTCCTTAAGTCGAAGTACTTTTGATATATGCTGCACGTCTTCGCCTTCAATAATGATGTTATTATTGCTGATATCCGTCTGCTTAATAAAAAACCTATGCATGGTCTTTCCTTTCTGCAGCAATGGCACACCATTCACCCATTTCTAACACTTCTAGAACTTCAAAGCCGCTGGATGATATCTTTTCAAGAACTTCATCTCTTCTATCCTTGATAATACCTGAGGAAATAAATATCCCACCTGGATTTATAGCTTTCCACGCATCAGCTGTAAAGCCAATAATGATGTCCGCAATAATATTGGCCACTATTACATCTGCCTTTTCCGATACAACATCCAACAAATTGCCGCATTTAACTGCTAGCTTTTCCACTACATTATTATGCACAGCATTTTCTTTTGCAACCTTGCATGCAACATTATCTATATCCACACATTCCACATGCTTAGCCCCAAGCTTTACTGCCGAAATACCCAATATTCCCGAACCGCTGCCTACGTCAAAAACTACACTGTCTGGTGTAACGTATTTTTCTAGTAACTTTATACACATTACTGTAGTTTCATGGGTCCCTGTACCAAAAGCCATTCCAGGATCCATCTCTATAACCAAATCACCTTCCTGAGCTTGGTACTCCTCCCATGTAGGCTTTATTACAATCTTTTCTCCAGCTTTTACTGGCTTATAATACTGCTTCCATGCGTTTGCCCAGTCCTCTTCAAATACGTCCTTTGTCTGAATTGTTCCAGGACCTTTATCTAGTCCAAATTCATCTAGCTGATTTACCCTGCCTTGAATAGCCTTTAGCTTTTCATCATTAAAATCCTCGTTTGCAAAATAACCCTTCACTTTTGTATCTGTACCAAGCTTATCTATAAGTTCCTGCTCCACATAGTCCCAGCTTTTTTCATCCGTATTCATCATTATAAAATCATTTGGATCCTCTATAACAACTCCAGCTGCTCCTGCATCACTAAGTATATTATATACCGCATCTGATGCCTCAGAAGACGTTGTAACCTGCACTTCAATATATTTCATAGGGTTCATCCTTTCGTATCTCAGTTTTGTCTTATTTATTATATATAATTGGATATAATTTAGCAATATATACAAAGTTATGTAACTGTATATTTGTTTTAATAGGACTTTATAGTTATTCAAGGAGGGTATAATATAAATAGGTCCATAAAAAACACATTCAGCAGATTAAATGTATGTAAATAGAAATCTGACTTTATTGGTGCCTGGCACGATTGATGCCAGATTTGGCATAAGCAGTAAAATTAGCTTATACTTTGCGCGCAAAATGTTGTATGATTAATAAATAAAGCAACTATCATTTATTTGAAAAGGAGGACATTGTTTTGAACGATAAACTTATAAGTTACATTTTTTTCATTACCGGTATTATAGATTTTGGTGTCGCTATTTTTAGTATTATTGGTAGTAATATAAGTATAGGAATTACATACCTACTTATAGGTATGGTGTTTATCTTTTTGGGCCTTCGTTATAGGAAAAGATCTATTAAAAAATAGGTAGTCCGCTGGACTACCTATTTTATTTATTTAAATGCGTCCTTGACCTTATCAAAGAAGCTTTTTCCACGGCCGGTAATTTCTTCGCCCATAGCATCTGCATAATGCTTCAAGGCTTCCTTTTGCTTATCATTCAGCTTCTTTGGTGTTTCAACCTTTACAGTGAAGTATATATCTCCCCTTACCTTGCTGCGCAGACTTGGTATGCCTTGTCCTTTCAGCTTAAAGGTAGTTCCTGTTTGAGTTCCCTCAGGCAGCTCAAACTTCTCATCTTCTAGCAGGGTTGGCACTGATATCTCTGCACCAAGAACTGCTTGCACAAAGGATATTGGTATCTCACAGAATAGGTTTAGGCCATCACGTTTGAATAGTCGATGAGGCTTTACCCTAAAGTAAATATATAGGTCACCCTTCGGTCCACCCTTTTCCCCTGGTTCGCCTTCTCCACGAAGAGGCATAACAGAACCATTGTCAACGCCTGCAGGTATATCTATGGTGATCTTTCTGTTCTTTCTTACAGTACCTCTGCCAACACATTTTGGGCAAGGTTCTTTAATGATCTTGCCATCACCGTGACAGTCCTCACAAGGACGTACGTTTACAACTCTGCCGAATACTGTGTTTTGGGCATATCTGATTTCACCTGAGCCGCCGCACTTTTTACAAGTGTCTACTGCACTGCCAGCTTTGGCGCCGCTTCCCTTACACTCTTCACAGGTTTCATTCCTTGTAATGTTTATTTCTTTCTTAACTCCAAATGCTGCTTCATTAAAATCTATCTCTACTTCATATTTTAGGTCTGCACCTTGACGAGGACCAGTTTTGCCCTTGCCGGTCGAACTAAATCCACCTAAATTACTGAATATATCAAATATGTCTTCGAATCCACCGCCAAAGCCGCCTCCGAATCCACCGCCTCCGCCGCCAAATCCATTTGGATCTGTTCCGGCATGGCCGAATTGATCATATCTTGCTTTCTTATCTTTATCGCTTAGTATCTCGTAAGCTTCATTGATTTCTTTAAACTTTGCTTCAGATTCCTTGTTACCCTGGTTTACATCAGGATGATGCTGCTTAGCAAGTTTACGATAAGCTTTCTTGATTTCATCTGGATCTGCGCCTTTGTTTATACCTAAGACCTCATAATAATCTCTTTTGGTTGCCATACCCTCATCACCTCAAAGTAATTGACAATGCACAGCATAAGCTAAGCTTTGCTGTGACATTGCCAATATCTTGTTTCAAATTTTTACTTATCGTCCTCAACCTTGTAGTTAGGATTTATTGTCTCATCATCCCCAGCACCTTCAAAGCCTTGTGCTCCTGCACCTTCTGCACTCTCAGGTCCACCAGCGCCTTGATACATCTTGCCGGAAATTTCATAGAACACCTTTGTAAGGTCCTCTGTTGCAGTCTTAATTGCCTCTGTATCTGTACCAGTTAGAGCTTCTTTAACTCTGTTAAGCTCTGCATCAATCTTTGATTTGTCTTCAGGAGTTAATTTATCTTCCAAGTCCTTAAGAGATTTTTCTGTTTGGTAAACCAAACTATCCGCTTGATTTCTTACTTCAACTTCTTCTCTTCTCTTTTTGTCTTCTGCTGCATACATTTCAGCTTCTTTAACAGCATTCTTTATATCATCTTCATTTAGATTCGTACTTGCAGTAATCGTAATTTTTTGCTCTATGCCTGTTCCCAAATCCTTTGCGGAGACGTGGGCAATACCGTTTGCATCTATATCAAAAGTAACCTCTACTTGTGGAACGCCTCTTTGTGCTGGTGGAATTCCGCTAAGCGTGAATCTTCCCAAAGTCTTGTTATATGCAGCCATTTCTCTTTCACCCTGCAGTACGTGTATTTCAACGCTGGTTTGACCATCTGCTGCTGTAGAGAAAATCTGACTCTTCTTTGATGGTATTGTAGTATTTCTATCGATAAGCTTTGTAAATACGCCGCCTAAAGTTTCGATACCTAATGAAAGTGGTGTTACGTCAAGAAGTAATACGTCTTTAACTTCACCAGTCAATACTGCTGCTTGAATAGCTGCACCAACAGCAACACACTCATCAGGATTGATTCCCTTAAATGGCTCTTTGCCTGTAAGCTTCTTAACAGCTTCCTGAACTGCTGGTATTCTTGTGGAACCTCCAACAAGTATTACTTTATTTAACTTATCTGATGTAAGATTCGCATCTGATAAAGCTTTTCTAGTTGGCTCCATTGTCATTTCTACTAAATCATGTGTTAATTCATCAAATTTTGCTCTTGTCATAGTGATATCCAAGTGCTTTGGACCTGACGCATCAGCTGTGATAAAAGGAAGATTAATATTTGTTTGAACTACGCCTGAAAGTTCAATCTTTGCTTTTTCTGCCGCTTCCTTTAGTCTTTGAATTGCCATCTTATCATTCTTAAGGTCTATGCCGTTTTCTCTCTTGAATTCAGCTGCAAGATAATCGATTACCTTTTGGTCAAAGTCATCTCCGCCTAATCTATTGTTACCATTTGTAGCCAGAACCTCAAATACGCCGTCTCCTATTTCTAGTATAGATACGTCAAAAGTTCCGCCGCCTAGGTCAAATACCAATATCTTTTGATTTTCATCTTTATCAAGACCATATGCTAATGCTGCTGCTGTAGGTTCGTTGATTATTCTAAGTACTTCAAGCCCTGCTATTTTACCTGCATCCTTTGTTGCTTGTCTTTGGCTGTCACTGAAATATGCTGGTACTGTAATAACTGCTTGAGTTACTGATTGACCAAGATAAGCTTCTGCATCCTGTTTAAGCTTTGAAAGTATCATTGCAGAGATTTCTTGTGGTGTATATGAGTTTCCATCAATATTTACTTTATGATTTGTACCCATTTCTCTTTTAATTGAGGTAACAGTTCTATCTGGATTTGTGATTGCTTGTCTTTTTGCTACCTGACCGATCAGTCTTTCTCCAGTTTTTGTAAAACCAACAACAGAAGGTGTTGTTCTATTACCTTCAGGATTGGATATAACGATAGGCTCTCCACCTTCCATTACCGCCACACATGAGTTTGTTGTTCCTAAGTCAATTCCTATTACTTTTGCCATTTTTATGTTTTCCTCCCTTATACATCTTGTTTATATTTTTTATAATGCATAGAAAATCTAAATTTATCTTTAATAAACCGGACCTAAATGCATTTCATAAAAGGCCTTATTAATTAATAATGCTTCAATAAAAACCCTTTTAATTGATTAAACTAATTACTCACTACTTGAACCATGGTTGGTCTTATTACCTTTGAGCCAAGGAAATAACCCTTTTGAAGCACTTCCTTAACCTTGTTTTCCTCTTCGGCATCCCCCTCAACCTGCATCACTGCATGGTGTAAGTTAGGATCAAAATCCATGCCCATGGCCTCTATTTCCTTCAGGCCATTCTTTTCCAAGATAGATAACAGCTGATTTTGTATCATATCCACGCCATCTATATAACTATTATCCAAATTGCTTGCTTTAAATATGTTTAAGGCTCTTTCCATATTGTCTACTATTGGGAGCAATTGCGTTACGATCTTTTCTAAAGACATGATATACATGTCTTCTCTTTCTTTGATTGTTCTCTTCCTAAAGTTATCAAACTCAGCCTGCATTCTGACAAATCTATCATAGTTTTCATCACATTGCTGTGTTTTTTCCGCTAGCTGCTTTTTTAGCTTTTCAATCTCTGAATTTTGATCAGCATTGTTTACATCCTCGGCTATTTCTACTTCGATGCCTGTAGTTTTATCTACGTACATTTCACTTGTAGCCTCAGTAGTAGGTTTTTCTACTGTTTTATCTTTGCGCTTCATTTATCAGCCCACCTTTGAGTATTTTAATATTTTATGATTTTAGTTAGTATATCGCTTAGGTTATTTGTCATGCAATCTACAATTGATATTACTTTGGAGTATTCCATACGCGTTGGACCTATGACTCCAATTGAGCCAATTGTTTTACCATTCACCTTGTAGGTCGCTGTGATTAGACTGCAATTTTGGAGTTGTTCATATTTGTTTTCACTACCAATGCTTACATTTATATTTTCCTGTGAATCTTTAAGTACATTGAATAGCAAGTCCTTTTCCTCTAAGGTATTGAAGAATCTTCTTGCTTTGTTAATATCGTTGAACTCGGGTAAATTCAGTATATTTGCAGCTCCATCATGATATACTTCCACTTTGTCCGAGTAAATTAATGTTTGTATCAGCTCGGGCAAAATTTGTTCTACGATTTCTTTGTAGCCAGCATAACCCTCATGGGTATCCTTGAGAATAATGTCAGCAATATCCTCTACACATACTCCGCAGAGACTGTCATTAAGCGCTTTGCTTATTTTTTCTAATACATCATTGGGTACGTCTCTCACCAAACGCAACACACTGTTTCTTACTATTCCTGCATCAGTAATAATAATTGCTAAAACTGTGCCAGCATCAATTTTTATAAGCTGTATATGCTTTAGATAAGTCTTTTTTACCTGTGGAGTTGTAATTATTGATGTATATTGCGTCATTTGTGAAAGCAGCTTGGAAGCATGCTTGATAAGGCGGTCAATCTCTCCTAGAGTGTCAGTAAACTCCCGTTTAATCATGTCATCTTGACTCTTATTTAATTCCTGCTGCCCCATCATCTGGTCAACATATAGTCTATAGCCCTTATCAGAGGGTATTCTGCCTGCTGAGGTATGTGGTTGCTCAATATATCCCATTTCCTCTAAATCAGCCATTTCATTTCTAATAGTTGCAGAACTAGTGTTTGTCAGATACTTTTTTGAAATAGTCCTAGAACCAACAGGTTCTGCAGTATTTATATAATCCTCTATGATGGCTTGAAGTATAAGCCTTTTTCTATCTCCTAGATTCATATTTACACCGCCTTTGTTAGCACTCATTAGCGTCGAGTGCTAATTATGTATTTAAAATAACATTACAGAAAACATTTGTCAATAGTTTTTTACAAAATTATGCTTGTCCTTACAAATTATCCTTAAACCATTTATTCTAAAAATTCTATGAATACACTATTAGAAAGATCCATGCCCAGGGCAGTAAGCCTTAGGTGATTATCAACTATTTCTGCCAGCTCGTTTTTCATAATCTTGCATATGGCTTCAGAATATTTGATCATAAAATCCACCTTGTACCGTTGGTTAAAATATTCAATATCAAGACCCTTATTTAGTCGGAGAAAAAGAATTATGGTTTCCCACATATCCTCGTCCTTTGCTATTTCTATTTTTTCTTCAATAGGAAGGGTATCTAGGTTCGTCTTTTCTATATACGCCTCTATGCTCCTAAAGTTGTTGAAACGAACTCCGTCAAGCTTAGAATGGCTTCCCGCACCCACACCTAAATACTCCTTGTTTTCCCAATATATAAGATTATGCCTGCACTCATAGCCCGGCACTGCAAAGTTTGAAATCTCATATTGCTCAAGCCCTTGTTTATGTAACAATTGAATAGCACCATGGTACATGGCTCTATCTAATTCTTCTTCCGGCAGCTGCAGCTCCTTTTGTTGGTACAGCTTATAAAAGGGAGTGCCTTCCTCCACCTTTAGGCTATAGCAGGAAATATGTTTTAGTCCAAGACCTGCAACTCTTTCCACTGTTTCCAGCCACATTTCCAGACTTTGGCCAGGCAAAGCGAACATCAAGTCAGCACTGATGTTTTCAAAACCAACTTCCCTAGCCTGTTTAATGTTCGTTAAAAATTGTTCAGTATTATGGATTCTCCCTAGAGCCTTTTGCAATTCAGGCTGCCATGCTTGCAAGCCAATGCTAAGTCTATTGATACCCATTTCCTTATACGCCTTGAGGCTTTCAAGGTTTACTGTACCTGGATTGCATTCCATGCTTATTTCTGCACCGGTCGTAATGTAAGGTTCTATCTCGCGCATAATAGCTTCTATGTGCTTATAATGAATAAAGGTGGGAGTACCCCCACCAATAAAAACTGTTTTAAATTTAAATTGAGCCAGCTTATTGTACATCTTTATTTCTTCAATAAGGGCATCAATATAGTCATGAACCTTCTCTTCATTACATACATAGGAGTTGAAATCGCAATAGCTGCATTTCTGCTTGCAGAAGGGAATATGTATATATAATCCTACTTCCTTCATGTTTTTGCTTACTCCTTTATCTTATATTGCAATAAATGTTTTGCATATTATAGATTAATTGCTGCTTATATGAGCCCGCAATTAACTTCCTTATGCAAAACATTTATTGTTGCTTATATTTTAATCTCCCAGCTTAAGTACTGACATGAATGCTTCTTGTGGAAGCTCTACGCTGCCCACTTGTCGCATACGCTTTTTACCTTCTTTTTGCTTTTCAAGAAGCTTCTTTTTACGCGTAATGTCTCCGCCGTAACATTTTGCCAATACGTCCTTACGCATTGCTCTGACAGTTTCTCTGGCAATTATTTTACCACCAACAGCTGCCTGAATCGGAATTTCAAACATTTGTCTATGAATTACGTCCTTTAGCTTTTCTACCATGTTACGTCCTCTAGGATAAGCTTTATCCTTGTGAACTATAAAGGACAATGCATCGACGATTTCTCCATTTAGTAAAATATCCAGTTTAACCAGCTCAGACTGTTGATAATCCTTCAACACGTAGTCAAAGGAAGCATAGCCCTTCGTTCTGGACTTTAGTGCATCGAAGAAATCATAGATTATTTCATTTAGAGGCAAGTCATAATGAAGCATTACTCTTGTAGCTTCCATATATTCCATGTTAATGAAAGTTCCTCTTCTGCTTTGGCAAAGCTCCATGATAGTTCCTACGTATTCTGTAGGGCTCATGATTGTTGCCTTAACAATTGGTTCTTCCATATAATCAACTTCTGATACATCCGGCAAATTGGCTGGATTTGATACTTCAATCTTTTCTCCATCTGTTTTAATTACATAATATATAACACTTGGAGCAGTTGTAACAAGATTTAGGTCATATTCTCTTTCTAGTCTTTCTTGTATGATTTCCATATGCAGCAGTCCTAAGAAACCGCAGCGAAATCCAAATCCAAGTGCTGCTGAAGTCTCTGGTTCAAATAGAAGTGCAGCATCGTTCAACTGCAGTTTCTCTAATGCATCTCGCAAGTAGTTATAGTCGGCTCCATCTGCGGGATAAACACCACAGTAAACCATAGGTGTAACTTTTCTATATCCTGGCAACGGTTCAGCGCATGGGTTATTTGCATCTGTTATTGTGTCCCCTACATGGACATCCTTTACGTTCTTTATGCTAGCTGTAACATATCCAACGTCCCCAGCCTTCAAAATGGCATTAGGCACCATAGTACCTGGTTTAAAGGTACCAACTTCTACCACTTCATATTCTACTCCAGCCTTCATCATTCTCATCTTCATTCCAGGCTTAAGCTCACCATCAATTAATCTTATGATCGCTATAACGCCTTTGTAGCTGTCATAGTAAGAGTCAAATATCAAAGCCTTAAGGGGCTTATCTTCATCACCCCTAGGGGCAGGTATATGCTTTACAAGGCCCTCTAGTACTTCTGCAATTCCAATGCCTTCCTTTGCCGAAATCAAAGTTGCATAGGATGTATCTAATCCTATTACATCCTCCACTTCCTTTTTAACCATTTCAGGATCGGCGCTAGGAAGATCTATTTTATTTATTACTGGGTAAAGTTCTAAATTGTTATCTAACGCCAAATATACGTTAGCTAAAGTTTGAGCCTCAATACCCTGAGTAGCATCCACAACTAAAATTGCTCCCTCACAAGCGGCTAAACTTCTAGATACTTCGTAAGTAAAATCTACGTGGCCTGGAGTATCTATAAGATTAAATATATATTCGTGCCCATCCTGAGCTTTATAATTAAGCTTAACAGTTTGAAGCTTTATTGTTATTCCTCTTTCTCTTTCTAAATCCATGTTATCTAAAACTTGTGCTTCCATTTCTCTAGCTGACAACACACCAGTGTTCTGAATAAGTCTATCCGCTAGGGTTGATTTACCGTGGTCAATATGGGCTATAATACAAAAATTTCTCATGTATTTCTGTCTGTCGCTTGACATAGAGGATCCTCCTTCGTTTATAAGCAATTAAATATTTAAACTGCTAAGGAATAACCAAATAATATTTCCCTTAGCATTTTTTTGCATAGCTAATATTGATTATAGCATATAATAATTCTTGATTAAATATTAATATTTTTTAATCTATATGTTTTGCACTAAGCATTTTACATTAATCAGAATTTGCAAAACATTTTCCTTAATTCATATGTTGCGAAAAATACATATTTGATAATACAAATTCAGATGCTTCTACTGATTTTGTATACGGTAAACTTTTTCAGAGCATCTTTATAACATAAAAGCATCACATAAGTGATTTACACTATGTGATGCTATATATTTTGCACAAAATATCTTACCTAAGCTCGAAAAGTACAAAACATTTTCCTTGATTTATATTTGCAAAAGTACATATATCAACGCAGTTTGTTTTGCAGATTTGTTATTAGGTTTTTGGTTTTACCCGTAAGTTTTTCAGCATAAACTCTCATTCTTTCAATATCTACGTTATACTTATTTCCTACAAAATCAACACGTAAAATGTTCTCACTTGTTCTTGTAACCCTTAGGGCATATTGGTCATGCTCGTTTTCCTTTAGCTTGTAGGTAGAAATATCAACAGCATAAACAGTGCTTAGGGCAAAGAACGCACAAAGCACTACTATGGCTGTATGTTTTAATTTAGTCCTAAAAAAGACCTTATCCCGCTTAGTGGATTCACTTCTCTTTTGCATGTCTATACCTACTTTTCCAAATCCTTAAGAACCTCTCCTATTACATTCCCCATAAGCTCAGCTGAATACTTTGCTTCTTGATCCGTATTAAAAGTACACCCTACTTCTATAAGCAAGGTATGGTCCCTATAGAACTGGTTATATTTGCCCTTAGACTTAACAACAGTATTATAAAATAATCCAGGGTATAGTTTATCCATTTTTTTCTTCACATATACTACAAACTTTTGCAATTCTGCATAGTTCTTATTATCAGGACCTATAACAAACTCTATCTTGGCTGCACTTTTACCGTTTACTATGGTTGTATATTTTGCTTTTATATTTTCTCTGTCTTTTTCATTTTTTGCCGGCATTGCATCCCTGTGCACATCTAAAATAACCTTGACTGAAGGATTTTTCTCAAGCTGACTAATTATGGTTCTTTGTGAATTTATATAGGAGTCAGCATAGGAAGGGTTGTCGTGCTTTGTAATGTCATGTATAACATTATATTTATACTTGCTTTCCAGTACATCAGTCATAATGCTGCCTACCTGGGTCACATTCTTTTTGTTGTCAGAAGAGTGATAATTATTATCCACATATGGGGAATAGGTTTCCATAGCATGAGTATGCAGCAACAAAATAGAAGGAGCTTTCTTTTCTATTTCCACCCTAGCAGGATCACTAATAACAGTGTTTGTATCCGCTTCTGCATCCACGGAGTCTCCTTCCACTGGCAATGCACCAGAATGAGCAGCTTCCTCTGCTTTGTATTCTTCCTCCTCGCTAAAGTAGATTTCACCTTCTGGAGCTTCATCAAATTTGGTTATAATTGGCACATTATCATCAGTTTCCTGTGCGATAGACAAGGAACTACCGGTTTCATCATATTGGCTAAATGCGGTAAATACAAAACTGAAATAAGTTTTAGGGTCCTTTATATCAAAATTCATCCCATTAAACATCTTGCTTAGTGTAGAAGAAGCTAACCCCGGTATCTTCTCTCCATATTTGCTTTCATAACTAACTTTAGCGGCGGGAATAGCTGAGTTAATGATGTTTATATATAAGTTACCTGAATAGTTGGTAGTCTTATCCGTAGTCTGCCCATAATCTGTAAATACCGTCAATGATGTATCCGAGAAGTTGTCCAAGTATAACCATCTAATAAACAAAAACCCAACAACAACGAAAGCCACTACAAGAGCAGCTACTATTAAGAGTTTTAAAATACGCTGCTTTGATATCAATACATACACCTCACTTCATATACCTGACTGCTGTACTTCCCTAAAAATTCAGCTTTTGCAGCTTCTAGGCTTGCGTAACTCAAATAAAATATTTGGTAAAACCATATAGTTACTCTTAACATATATGCTTTTTATTTAGTTTTATGATAGAAAAGTTAGATTCCTTCTAACTACCCTCATCATAGCTAGTGCTCCGTCATAGATAAAAAAAGAAGCAAAAGGACTTTATTATCCTTTTGCTTCTTTTTGCTTTTAGTTTATATATCTGCCTAAATCCTTTGTATCTATGCCGGGGTGCAATGCCACATTTAAACCATCTGCAATTACAACAGACAAATCCTCTATGACTCTGTCAACTTCCTTGGGGGTAACCATTAAATTGCCGAAGTCTGGTGATAGCACCTCTTGGATCAGCTTATATTTATCGTCTCTGTTCATGTCTCTTAGCATTTTGTAAAATTCGCTGTCCTCACTAGTCTCATTAATCATAGTATCTATTACCAAATCAATAGTGTCATTAGCCATAGTCGCCGCATCTACTACGGTTGGAACCCCAATTGCAATAACTGGAACTCCCAATGTTTCTTTGCTTAGCTGCTTTCTATTATTACCAACTCCAGAGCCTGGATTAATACCGGTATCCGCAATTTGAATAGTAGTGTTTACTCTCTCTAGCTTTCTTGAGGCTAAAGCGTCTACAGCAATTACTAAATCAGGCTTTACTCTATCCACTATACCTCTGATAATCTCACTGGTTTCTATACCTGTAATACCTAAAACACCTGGAGCGACTGCACATACAGATCTTACTCCTTCTTCAATTTGTTCAGGAATATATTCTTTTATATGTCTTGTTACAAGTAAATGTTCTACGACCCTAGGACCCAAAGCATCAGGAGTTATATTCCAATTGCCTAAGCCCACCACAAGTATTACAGATTTATCATTAAGCCTAATCAGCTTTCCAATTTCCTTTGATAATGCAACGCTTACATCTTCCTGCAAATCTTTATTATTATCTCTAAGTCCGGGCACTTCCAGGGTTACATAGTTTCCTTTTGCTTTGCCCATTATACGAGCACCAACTTCTTCTTCGACATTTACTCTGGTGATTGTGATATCCTCAGCTCTTTCTACATCTACCCTGACACCCGGAATATCTCTTTGCTCACCTTTCCCAAATAGCTCCCTAGCTTCAATGGCCAAGTCAGTTCTTATATTTTTCACACTTTTCCCTCCAATTTTTAAATTAGCTGTGGTTATTTTCCAATAAATTGTTTATAATAAGTATATTAAATTTCTTTTTGTATGAAGTTTTTGTTATATGCAAATGTTTTATACACAAACTCATTCAGTTGTTGATTTAATATTGAATTATTAAATTAACTTGCTTTTTAATTTCCCATATGATAAAATACCACTTGTCAATTGTGTGTTGAAGGAGGTGAGCGGTTTGGCAAATATTAAATCTGCTTTAAAGAGAATAAAGGTAACAAGATACAAAACTCGCAGAAACAAAATGATAATTTCCTCATTAAGAACATTCATAAAAAAGTATGAGGATTCTATAAAGGCTGGAGATCTAACTATCGCAAAGGCAAACTACCAGAAGGTAGCTAGTCTTATTGATAAGGCCGTTGCGAAGGGAACACTTCACAAGAATACAGCAGCAAGAAAAAAATCAAGATTGTCAAAAAAGCTCAACGTAGCTATTTAATTATTAAACCCCGACTCACGTCGGGGTTTATAATTTTTTTGAAGTTATTGAAACATATTTATAATCAACATTTCCATGGCCAGTCTTTTATCCATTTTACCCGACTTCACGTTCAGTTCTGCAGAGACACAATTATTCAGCCCCTTTATCAAACCTTGCATTCCAATCTTTCTTCCATAATTCAGACAGTTTTTCGCGTAGAACTCATGAACTTTGAGCCTTGAGGCTGCAGCTTTAGCATCCATGCCCTTATGACTTAGCTCTACTACCGACGTCATGGTTCTCATTTGTTTTGTTATCATAGCAAGAATCGCAAATATTTCTTCACCCTGCACCAGCAAGTCGCTTAACACGCTTAGGCTCTCTGAAATTCTTTTGTCTGCACAGCTGTTAATCAGTTTAAAAATATCATTTTCCAGGCTTTTTGGCATAACTGCATCTATATGTTTAATGGCTATGTCTTCTTCCTTGCCTACAAAAGCAGAAATTTTATTTATCTCATTTTCCAAATCATATAAGTTTTTCTCAGAGTTTTTATCTAAATAGCCTGACAGTACAATAAAATAATCCATTTCCTTAAAGCCAATTTTTTTATTAAATCTGCCAAAGCTATTTTTTACCCACTTTGCCAAATCATCCTTATCAATTCTTTTAAATTCAAACTCCGATCCTGCCTTAGATACAGCATCCTTTACCTTTTTTGCCTTGCCCAGATTTCCGTAATATAAAAGTAGTAAACAGCATGTATCCGGCAGTTCTTTCAGCGCATCCAAATAACCTTTTAGTTCACCACTGTCTTTTGGCGCCTTCGATTCTACTTCTTGCTCGCCATCTTCAGTTTCTTCTCCTTCTTCGTCACCCTTTTTGTTGGCTTTCGTTAAAAATGAAGGCTGCCTGACGACAACCAGCTTTTTTTCAGAACCGAAGGGAAAGGTGTCACAAGCATTCTGCAGCTGCTCCACAGTCAATGCTTCGCCTTCTATGACATTATAATTCAGCTCTGGAAAGGCAGTTACCACCCTTTTTTTCAAAAGCTCCTTAGCATTGTCTAGTAGGTAACTTTCTTGTCCATATAGCAAATATACTTTTTTTATTTCACTCTTTAATTCATTGTTAAAAGCTCTATAACTCATAATACAACATCCTCACGATTTTATTTAAACTACTTTGTTTTTCCACGTCCCAAGACTAAACAGTATCCAAACTATTAGAGCTTCAGCCATTACTGATACAGCAATGGCAATCCATACACCGTCAGAATTCAAACCCAAAGTGCTTAATAGATAGACTAAAGGTATTTTTATCCCCCAGTTCGCGATTAAAGCCCCTGCCATTGGTGGCGCTGTATCTCCCGCGCCCTTGAATACTGCATTATACACCGTTGTAAAGGGTACAAATACCAGACCAATAAATACAATTCTCAAATATCTTATTCCAAATTCAATAACGTACTGATCTGCTGTAAAAACATGCATAAGAAACTTGGAAAAAATCACATAGGGAATTCCTAGAATAATCACACTTGCTAAAGCAACCTTTAGACCTTCCTTGACGAGATGATTTATTTTGTCCATATTCTTATTTCCCATGCTTTGTCCCACTAATATAGATATAGCCGCTTCCAAGCCACCCAAAATAATAAATACCAAGGAAAACCATCTACCACCTATACCAAATGCCGCGATAGCACTATCTCCACTTTTGGCTGCAAATTGAAACATAATCATTCCCGTAAATGGACGGGTAATCCCATACATTACAGAGAAAATGCCTACTTTAGTAATTCTATAAAGCATTCCTGCAGTGAGCTTTGCTTTACTGAAGAAGTGCAAAAGGGTTGTATTTAAAGCCTTTAACACAGCAATCATCAAATATACCAAGGAAAAAGCTACTCCAAGCAAGGTAGCTGCTGCTGCACCAGCAACGCCCCAGTTAAATACCATTATAAACAACCAATCTAATACAATATTCATAGCATTAGCAATGACTAGCGCTATCATAGTCCTTTTGGTATCTCCCTTTGCATGAAGAATCGAGATTAAAACTGCCGTAATAAAATTTAAAGGAATTGTTATAAATACAATATCTAAATATTGTACAGCATATCCAATTGACTCTTCTGTACTATGAAAAATCCCAAGCAAGGGATACTTAAAAACAATAGCAATGCAGTAAATAAACAGTCCCAGAAATATTGAAAACAATATGCTCTGCTTGGATACGTCCTCATATTCTTCTCTATTTTCTGCCCCAACACTTCTAGCTGCGATAGCCATGGTTCCAGCGCTGATCATGCTGGATAGCACCAATATAACCTCCAGTAATGAAGTCGCCAATACAGCTCCAGCGGTTTGGGCCGTTCCTAGGTATGATATGAACTTTAAATCTACTATTCCAAAAAAAGTATGCAGTGTAATAACGATCATAACAGGAAAGGAAAGCTTCCATATTTCTTTTCTAATACTCAAAAAATCACCTCATCAAGTTATAAATAAATGTCGGGAAACTACGAGAATTCTTTCTAATGACGGTTGTGGGCAGCCGCCTCTGCAACATATAACAATCCGTAGGGGTAGCTGCCTACAGCTACCAGTATATACTGAGAGATACATATCTCAATATTCTACACACAAATATCATTATATAATAAATCCCCTTGCCCTGACAGTAAAATAATAAGTCAAAATCACGTATAACAAAAAAGTACTATCTCACCTCGCGTATTTTTATGCTGTTTCCGTTTGTAGAAAGCATAACAGCTCCCGACAGATCCGTTCTATAAACTTGACTTCCATTTGCTATTAATCTTTCAATTACTTCTTTTGAGGGGTGCCCATAGTTGTTTCTTCCAGCAGAGATAATACTGACCTCCGGCTTTGCCCGCGCTATGAAATCCTCCGTGCTTGAGTAGGGGCTGCCGTGGTGGGCTACCTTCAAAACATCGCATTGAATATCCTTATCTAATAAACGTTCCTCTTCTTCCTGCTGAATATCTCCTGTAAATAAAGCATCAAATTCCTTATATATAAGTTTAAAAACCATAGAATTGTTGTTTACATCGGAATCAGTGTATTGTATAAAGGGTTGTTCAGGAGCTAATATCTTAAGCTCCACATTCCTACTCAACATGATCCTGCTATTTCCTTCCAAATATGTTATAGGAATTTTTTTGTCCTTACAGATTTGCTTGAGTCTTTCAAAGTTTGCTGAAGTAAACTCTCCCTCACCATACATATCAGAAGCCGGCAGCATTACTTGCCTTACCTTATAGCTTTCCAATATAGAAATAACCCCTCCCAGATGGTCATCATGTATATGCGAAACAATCACAGTATCAATTTCCCACACACCCAGATGCTGCAAGGCTGGTACTGTAACCTTTTTTCCTATATCATAGCTGCCCTTTTCCCATTCACTGCTGCCGCCGCCGTCCACAAGGATTGTCTTATGATTTTGCGTTCTAATTACACTGGAATCACCCTGCCCTACGTCCAAATAATAAATCTTCAAAGCAGCACTGGGCATTATTTGCAAAAGAAATACCAGGCAAACGCCTGCCGCCCCCAGACCCATATATCTCCTCTTAAAATAAAGACTTCTATATTTCCAAAAATCCTCAATAAGCATCAATACTCCTAAATAATAAATCAAACTTATATACCATCCCAAGGAAGGAATATTAAAACCTGCAAAGGGCAGCAGCAACGATTTTTCACTGATATAGTAAAGAATCTTAATTAGGTAATAGGAAGCGGCAAAAATAAATATTGATAAAGGCTGAAATATTACACCTACAACCACTGCCGCAAAGCCTGCCAGAGTTATCAAAAAAACGATGGGTATGGCTAATAGATTAATTAGTATATTAATTATAGAAACATAATTAAAGTAATAGATAAGTATAGGTGTAATGCCTATCCAAACGGCTACAGATAGCGCAAGACTGCTTCTTATTAATCTGGGCATAAAGTGTATGGCATTGTTAATTGGCTGGTGTAAAAATGAAATTGAGTAAATGCAGGCAAAGGAAATGATAAAGCTAGGATCATGTATCAAAAGTGGATTATAGACTAGCAGCAAGATAGTCGCAAAGGAAGCCGAGGCGTTTAAATCATACTTTTTCCCCAATACAGTTCCCCCAAGCATGACACCAAGCATAAGCAAGGCTCTTACTGCAGGTACCGGCGCCCCTATAAGCAGAATATATAAAAGCACTATAATAAAAACCATAATACTATGAAGCTGTTTGTTAAGATTAAGAGGCTTTAGCAAATATGTAATCAGCAGTACCAAAAAACCTATATGCAGTCCTGAGACCGATAAAATATGAGCCAATCCAGTCTGTGAGAATACCTGCATTACATCCTGATCTATGTCATTTTTGTATCCTGTCAAAATTCCGTATAATAACGCTGCTTCTGTTTGAGGCAATGCCGAGAAAATGGTATTTCTTATTTTTACATTGCAGCCATGCAGCAAAGTGGGCAATAACCCTCCCTTATTTGATGCCAGCTTTGTAATCTGGGCGGGATAAGCCCTTACGTAAATTCCTTTGCTTTTGTAGTATTTCAAAAAATCAAAATCACCGAAGTTTCTTTTATTTGCAATAGGCTCAATCTCAGCTTTAAATATAAGCTGATCTCCAAATTGGAGCTTGTCCTCTTTGCCGATATAGATTTGGACCTTCTCCGCACATTTGTACATTTTATTATTTTGGATATAATAAACATCCTTAAGAAGCAGCTTACTGCCAATTGATGTGGGTATCGGATCCTCTGCGGCAATTCCCTGTAGTGTTATTGTTTTTCCGTCAAACCTTAATAAGCTGCTTTGCTTATCAGCAGCCTGATGGTAAGCAAAAGCACCAAAAATAGCTGCTATAACTAACAAAGGAATAATAAGAATAGCTTTGTTATTTCTATTAATAAAAGCTAACAGACAAACAAGCACAAGGACCGGGAGCAAGATATACATATTTATAAACCTTGCACTAAATAAAAAGCAACCTATGAAGATTGCTGCAGCAAAGGAGAACAGCAAATATTTTGTAGAAATCAATCTATTCATACAATCACTTCCATAAAAAGTCTATAGATTATGAAAAATACTTATTATTTACAAAATCAATAGAGGCATCTGCTTTTGTATTATCAGAATGTATTTTTCACAATATATGAATTAAGGAATATGTTTTGCACATCTGAATTTTATATAAAAAGGTTTAGTGCAAACACATAGTGTAATCTAGACTAACTTCTATAGATATTTGTAAATTCCTTCCTTCAGGCTTATACAAAGTATGTTTTGCCTTCTCCCGCAATTTCCATAATACCATTATAAACAGAAGATGCTTCATTGATGTAGTTTTCGACCTTAATATCAGGCAGGAAATGGGTTAGCAGCAATCTCTTTGCACAGGCCTTTTCTGCAATCTCTCCCGCTTCTTTTGCCGTAAGATGCATAGCTCTCATACTCTTTTCATCACGCTCCAGCAAACCTGCTTCACATAGGAATAAATCAGCATCCTTAGCAAACTCGATTAGTGCTTCATTAGGCATTGTATCACCGGAATAAACAAATTTTCTACTTCCCTTTTGTATGCTAATAGCAAAATCTTGATAACCATGCTTCATTTTTTTGAATGTAATGTGTAAATCCCCTATTTCTAGCTTCAAGCTCTCTTCAACTTTTGTTATTTCAAAGCCTTGCCTGCTTGTGATTCTTTCAAATTCAGCTGAAGGTTCCCCAGGCAGGTATACCTTAAGTGGATTTGCCATTTGCTGCTTTATTATCTTAATATCCACAGCATATCCTAAAGTCAACATGTCTCCGGCATGGTCACAGTGTAAGTGAGATAGAATTACAGCATCCAATTCTTCAATTTCTATATATTTCTGCAATTTGCCCACAACGCCGCTGCCGCAATCAATAAGTATGTTTGTGCTATCTGAAGTTAATAAAAAACCCGAACATGCACCGCCTGCCTTTGGATAAGGTCCGTAGTTCCCCAATACTGTAAGCTTCAAGAAAATCCCTCCATGAATTAATGTATTTAACATATAATTATTCTTTATAATGTATAACACCTATTATTCACTATTTAATTACTTTGTCAACTGTATGTTTTTGCTCTAAACCTCTTTATATTAATCTGAATTTTGCAACATATTTATGAACAAAAAATAACAGCGGCTATAACCGCTGTTATTTTTTCTACATTACTCGAGTAGGAAGAATTGCATCAATTAAGCCTATTACCAGAGCACCAACGATTGCGCCCATTATTGAAACTTCCATGCCTGGTACAAAGTATTGTGCAAAATACAAGATTACAACCGATACTAGAAATCCTTTTATTCCATTGCCAAAAGGTGAGGCATCTATTTTGAATAACTTTTCTACTAAAAAATCTGCTGCCGATATTACTAATGCAGCAATCAGTAATGTTACTATCCCACCTCTGATATTAAAGCCTGTAATCAAATATGATGTAACCCATAAAACAATTGCAGCTACTACAAATCGTATTGCAAAACCAATAAAACCTGTGCCTGTGCTCCTTTTTGGAGATTCTCGTCTCTTAGTATTTCCCATTATATACACCTCCTAATATTAATTTGCTCTCAGGAGGTAAATGATATACTGGAATTAATTACAGCAATTCAAGCCTTATATCAAATTTTTATTTTTCTGCAAATAGAAAAGAATTTTTACTTTAAATTTCTATTATCTCTAAATTGTTGAATGGTATTCTTTGCCCCCGAATACAAACCTGAAGCAGTTAGTCCATAAACAACACCGTCAAATATTCCATACTTTATATTCATTGGATGCAAATAAAATATACCTATTGCTATTCCAATAATTACTGACAAAATAGCTGAATACTTTTTGGGAACTCCTAAACCTTTTGCAAGCTCAACAATCGACATTATTATGGGTACGACTATAGATTCGCTAAATTGCATATCTCACGCCTCCTTTATATTGTTAAATACTTCTTGCAATATATAATATGCTGTTTAAAAAAACACGTACATAGTTTCCAAAAACTTTTAATTTAAAACATATATAATACAATAATTGAAATTTGAGTTATAAAAATGGTACACTAATTAATAAAATGTGCATTCTGGAGGTAAAAATGGAAGATCAAAAGCTCTATTTCAGCGATTCATACCTTAGTGAATTTCAAGCAAATATCATAGAAGTGATACCTTACATAGATAAATATGCCATAATTCTCGATAAAAGTTATTTTTATCCCGAAAGTGGCGGGCAGCCCTCTGATCTTGGGACTATAAATGGTATAGAAATAGAATATGCGACAGAAGAAAATGGCAAAGTCATGCATATAACAAAAAATGAAATCCCAACCGGACCTGCCAATTGCGAAATAAATTGGAGTCATCGATTTGATAATATGCAGCAACACACGGGGCAGCATATTATCTCTGCTTGCTTCTATAAATTGTATGGTGGCGAAACCAGCAGCTTTCACATAGGCATGGACAGTTCTACCATTGAAATAGATGTAGAAAGCTTTGATAGCGAGAAGATAGAAAAAATAGAAACCCTGGCTAACAGTATTGTTTTTAACAATATCGCTGTTACTGCTAATATTGTAAATAAAGAAGCCATAGCGACAATTCCTTTGCGTAAACAGCCTAAGGTTGAAAGCAATATAAGGATAATCACCATAGAAGACATCGATTACAGCCCCTGTGGCGGTACCCATGTAAGCAGAACCGGGGAAATAGGTCTCATTAAAATAAAAAGACTGGAAAAGCTAAAAAACAGTTATAAATTCGAATTTGTTTGCGGCAACAGAGCTTTAAATGATTATACAAGTAAGAATTATTTAGTTAACAAGCTTGGTACTTATTTATCTGCACCGGAACAAGAAATTGAAGGTGCTTACTTGAAATTCACGGAAGAATATAAGCATTTGCAAAAGCAGCTAAGTCAACTTAGAAGCGAAGTGGTTAATAATGATGTACAGCAATTGCAGCAAAATGCCTTTAACCATAATGATACAAAGGTAATTATGAAGGTATTTGAAAATAGAGATTTTAACGATGTAAAGTTAATATCACAAGCTTTAATTTCGAGCCCGTCGACTATCTCTTTACTAGCTTCGAAAGGTCAAACCTGTCAGCTAGTATTTGCACGTTCTGAGAATATTGAAACCAACATGAACAATTTGTTAAAGGCAATATTGCCAGCATTAAACGGCAAAGGCGGCGGTAGTCCAAAGGCAGCGCAAGGCGGCGGTTCCGGAGATGTTGAGGCAGCCTTGATGACCGCTTTAGATATGTTAAAGCATAATTTCGAGTAATATAAAATCAAAGATAAGCTAGGCAGTTAAGTGGCTGTATAGCTTATCTTATTTTTTCTCCAAATTATTTATGTGCTCTTGCGATATCAACTTTGAACCACCGATTACTGAAGATTTACAACTATTAAGCTCTTGGTACTCTATCTTACATTCCAACTCTTTCAAGTACAGCTTCATCAATTTTTTTAATTGGTCCTCAACATCATCAATTATGTCTCCCAGATCCTCTGCACGATCAATCGCCTTTTCTACATCATGCCTATGTACAAGGGCAATCCCGTTGAATTCACCTGCAGCACCAACTAGCAATCTATAGGAACTGCTTATGCTGGCAAGCATTTCAGTTAATACCTTAACATCCTTGCATAATATGTCATCATAGAACTTTTCTATATGACTTTCACCCATAAAATCACCTGCAATTTATTAATAATTTACCAATTTTGAAAAGTACGACTATTCCTACATAGGTTAAAAACATATGATATACTACAGCTATACATTATTTAAATATATGTTAAAACTTTTATTATATGAAATGTACTTCATGTAAAAAGTGATTTAAGGAGTGAATATTCATGGCAGCGGTTAATCAGATATTAGTTCTATTTATAATTATGTTCATTGGAATAGTTGCAAAAAAGAAAAACATCATAAATGAAAATGTTGAAAAATCAATCTCTACTCTTCTAGTAAAAATAGGTATGCCTGCTATGGTGCTGTCATCTTCTTCAATCGCATACAGCAGAGATATCTTACCAAATATGCTTAATATATTTTTAATAACCCTTATTTCTTATGGGGTCATAATAGCCTTTGGCACCCTTAGTTCTCTAATATTCAAATTTGAAAAAAACACTGCAAATGTATATACTTCTCTTATTGTTTTTGCCAACGTTGGCTTTATGGGCTACCCCGTTGCAAGAGCCTTATATGGAGAAATAGGAGTTTTTTATACGGCTATTGTGAATTTAGTTTTTACTACCATGGTATGGACATACGGAATACTTCTATACAACAGCAAAGGTAAATTAAATTTTAAAAGCTTAATAAACATTGGAACCATTTCATCTGTACTTGGAATCTTATTATTTTTACTTCAGTTGCATATCCCTGGACCAATATTATCAGCCTTGGATTTGACTGGTAGAATGACTACTCCTCTGTCTATGCTACTAATTGGTGCCTTGATTGCAAACGTAAATGTTAAAGCGCTTTTCAGCGATTGGAAAGTTTATTGGACTTCTTTTATTAAGCTCCTTGTAATCCCTATAATTACACTTTTGTTGTTAAGGCTCTTAAACTACAATGAGATGGTTATTTCAATATGTACAATAATGGCAGCAATGCCTGCCGCCGCAACAAATGCAATCTTTGCAAAAGAATTTGATGTCAATCCTACTTTTGCATCAATTGGTGTATTTATAACAACCTTACTTTGTATTTTTACATTGCCTTTATTATTATATTTTTTAACTTTATAATGTTATTTTTCAAATTTTTTAATAGTTAGGTGAAATTTACAACTCATTATTTCTTTATTCCATAGAATACTAATATTGAAAGGTGGTGTTTTATGTGAATGGTAATAATGAAATGACATATAAAACAATAAAAGGTGTAAGCCGAAGCAAATCTCGTGGAAAAATACTTGTACCTGAAGCCAAAAGCGCCTTGGATAGTTTTAAAATTCAGGTAGCAACTGATTTAGGTATTGATTTTGCAGCAACAGATAAAGGTACCTTTACATCAAAGGATTGTGGAAAAGTTGGCGGAGAGATGGTTCGCAGGATTATAAATCAGATGAAGGCAGAAATGGCAAATAGCCCAAGGAATAATACTTATCAATGATGATAAATTAGCCGAAACAGCTTTATAAAGTTGATTTTCGGTTTTTTTGTTGTATTCATCAATAATCTTTGATATATTTAACATGTTTTGAAAATAATAAGATATATGGGGTGTTCATATGAAAACTAATAAAATGTGCAGATTAATTAAATCAGAGGATTTGAATCATCATGGAACATTGTTTGCTGGAAGAATGGCCGAATGGTTTGTTGAGGGTACTTTTATAGCAGCTTCCAGAATGATTGGTGATCCAAAGAGCATTGTATGCGTTAAACTTCATGGTCTAAAGTTTGGTACTCCTGCAAATAAGGGAGATATTATCGAGCTTGAGACAAAAGTGGTAGCAGTAGGCAATACCAGCATAACTGTATATGGCAAAGTTACAAGAAATGAAGCAGCGTCTATACTTGTTGATGGCTTTACTACCTTTGTATGTGTTGATGAAGAAGGCAAAAAGATGGTTCATAATCTTCCAAAGCCAGAAGCAACTACTGAAGAGGAAGTTCTATTGATTGCTCGTGCAAAAGAGCTAAAATAATATTACAATTACATTATGTAAATTTTACATTTGTGTTACAAAATGTTGTATGATATAATAAATTCAAGTTAATACTCTTAATATTCGGAGCATATGGGGGTAGATGGGTGCTGGTGTGTCCTCTAGTCTTCAAAACTAGTATACGGGGTTAGTAGCCTCGCGGGTGGGTTCGATTCCCACATACTCCCGCCAAATAAGATATCATGGTTAAGTACATATAAAAGAAGTCTGCATTGTTGGGTATGCGGACTTCTTTGTTTTTTGCTTTGAATAAACCCAGTTGATATTTATATAGAAAGAATGAGCATTTCAATTAATCTGGTCCCTAATAGATTTTAACTAAATACCATTTCGACGAGTTATCTTTAGTTAGCAACCAGATCTCACGATATATGTCCGTAGGCACTTGCAGATTGTTTAGGTAATGTTCAATATCACTTAACCCCCAAAAGGGTGACGCATTCTTAATCAGCAGGAACAATGGATAGTCAAATTTATAGTTATTTCCCTTTTCACCCTTCTTCTTTAGTGCAATATTAAGTTCCTTAATAAAGTTATCTAGCTTTTCTAATTCATAGGTTTTCTTATCAGACCTACCAAAAAGCATCTTCGCTTCTTCACTATCATAAAATATATGAGTAACTTCTACTCCAATCATATTTTCGGACTCATCTGCTAAAACATAGTCAGGAGATTCTTGCTTTGCAACAACTCTATAATTTAATCCCCTGTCAGTTCTTGAAATATGAATAAACAATTCAATAGCATCCTCTTCGAGTCTTAACTTCTCCTCATTATGATCCTTCAAATCATCACCTCCAAAACAATGTCTTGCGAAATCTTCACTAATTAGTGTTTCAGCTTGGGTCGTAATTTAACCAGCTTTCTAATTTAGGAATCAGTTCCGCATAATGTCTTATCGCGCTAATCGTTTCTATTACTTGAGCAGTACCCATCTGTTGTTCTTCTGCCCCTGCACATTCAATCCATAAAGACCGTTTTAAATTATACTCCAACCATCCCATTTTACCTAGGAAACCATTCAATAAAACTGTTCTCCAATCTGCCTGTAATATTCCGTATTTCTTTTTATATCCTCTAATAAAAGCAAAAAATCTTTCTTTTTCAATATTTCCTGTTTCATCTTCAGACCAGTAAATCGCCGTTTCCGTCAGTTCTTGCATAGGATTAATATAGCCCGCAGCCTCCCAATCAATAATAATTGGATTATCTAGGTTCCACAAAACATTCTTTGGGTCTAAATCCCTATGGCCAATGACCCAATTCGAATTGATTTGTATTACTGATTTATTTGCTTCATCATTCCATTCGTATAGCTTATCAATTATTTCAAGCAACGGTTTAACCCATAATACATTGCCCTGATGCCCCTTTTGCAAATAATAATCCCAGTCAATTAATTTTACATTACCTGACCGCTCCTTAATACTAGCTAACTCTGAAAAATTCGCCATATGTATATCTGCAAGAATAGAACCCATTTTTTCACAGTGAACCTTATCGACTTCGTTAGTTTTCAAACTTCTACCTTCTACCCAATCGAATATAAGATAGAATTGATTGTCTATTTCTTGTATTAAAGTGTCATTAAATTCTTTAGCTGGAAGAGCAGTTACATGATTAGCTGCAATCTTGGCAATCCGTTCCGAATTAATAAAGTTCTGCGTGGCCGTATGTCTAAGCATTATTTGGGGGTTTAGTGCTTTAATTGCATATTTTCTCTGCGTGGTTTCAACTGCATGCATTCTGTGTAATAAACCACCGAAAATTTCTTCCGGTACACCAATTATCTCTCCTAGCTGTAAAATATTGCATAACTTCTCAAATTGTAAATTGTATTGTTTTTCACTCATCTTTTTATATCCTCTTTAAACTTAACATAAATCATTTCAAAATGACATATAGTCTATGTTCTGAATTTGTAATAAGCTTGCCTCCTACATATTACTATTCTTAGAATAAAACCTCTGAATAGGTCCATTCCAATTTTCATTTGTTATTTCTTCGTAGTCACCTGATGTATAATATGAAATAACTTTTCTCCAAAAGGCTTGAGCTGGCTTATTTTCTTCTATCTGAGCAACTTGCCATTGTCCCGAATGCTTATCAAATATATTAGATGCAGAGTAAATACCGATACCTCTGTGCCTATATTTCTTCATAATGAAGAATTCACACATAGAATAATACGTATTCATTCCAAGTTGTTCTTCATCAATGACAGTTCGTACTAATACAAATCCTGCTAATTTTCCATCAACCCGTATCAGATAAGGATAGCGACCACATTCAGTCCAATAGTGATCCAAATACTTATATCCATATAACCCATGCTCATCAACATCCTCTAATCCAAATTCACTAAAATCGTAATTGTATAGCTCAAGTAAATTTCTAAGCACAGATTTATCTTCAATGGAGATTTTTTGAATGTCTATCATAATTTTTTACCCCCAAGCTCAGTGTATTATTTCAGACAGCGGTAATTAAATATAAATGCATGAATGCGCATTTTTGTCGGCGCATTCGTTAAAACTCAACACTCTCAACGAGTATAAATCAACTCGAAGCTCTTCATACTCGGTAGCCTTATCAGATGCTAAAGTGGCGCGCTATGTTAATGCATTTAATTATTTACTATTTAGTGCTGCTAATTCAACGACAGTCGCAATCTCAGAGCCTTGCTATAATTATCGTCCTATCATCCAAATTGTTTTCTGGACACCTATCCTCTACAAGTGTGAAGAGTGTATTACATGCCGATTCAAGACTCTTAGAACTTCTGAGAATATGAACATACTCATCGTTCTCTATGCAATCGGATATTCCATCAGTGCAGATAATCAATATATCATCTTCACTTACCTCATACTCTGCTATAGCTATATCTGGAATAATCATAGGCAAGAAGTTATCAAATTGTGACCACATTACATTTGGAATAGAAGAAATGATTCTTTCTATTTCTTCTTCAGTTAAAACACCAAACTCTATAAGGCGTGCATACCTTCTCTTTGACTTTATTGCCCTAATAATCTTATCTCCACGAATCAAGAAAGCAGGTGTGTCACCCACTGCACCCACAGTTAATAACCCTTCATGGATTATAGCTACTGTGAGTGTCCCAAATGAAAGTCTACCATCCGTTTTCGATTTCTCCGTCAGTCCTTCATTTGCTTCCTTAATGCACTTAATAATGTAATCTGCAGGCTTACCCATGTTAGAATTGTATAGATTCTTTTGTACAGAATCTGTGCAGATTCTGCCAGCAGCTACTTTGTCATATGCTCCAGATGCACCATCTGCAACAGCGAAAACCTTGTTATCCTGAGATACATAGAGACTATCCGCGTTCACGCCCGAAGCCCCTACCACCGTCCTGCCATAACACTGCATAGAATCATCTCCTTTATAATAATGCAACCTATCATACCTCGCACTCACGAAGCCTCTGAACTGACCCATCATAGGCCATTCTCATGGTGGTTGTCGCTCCAGAAACACTTTAATAATATTTGAGATTTTAATCTTCATATTCTGATATGCCAAAAGCTGCATAAGTGGATTTCGATAATTTTATAACTCCATCTACACATTCATTTGGTCCTGAAATATGGATTTCCTCATCAGTTAGGTAAACTTTATTCTTCTCTCCAGAACCACCATTGAAATCCTGATGCAAACACTTTGACGTTCTCATCATCAACTTCAATATTCCATCTCATTTTCAAAATGATATTCTTAATATGCTCTATGGTTAACTGTTTGTCGTCAAAGCTAATTGATTTCTTTGTGTCAGTATATCTGTTAAATATGAATAATGAAATTATTGGACTAGTTAGTAAACCCACTTGAGGGCTCATTATCACGCCTCTGCCGAAAATCTGTTTTAAAACATAAACAAGCATATACTATAGAAAAATAAATGTAATATTGTGTGAAGACCCTATATAACTAATAATAAATCTATATTTCTCTTATTCATATTAAACCTTTCTCGGTTTGAATTAAAATAAATTTGTTGCTTTACAATAATATCTAATAGCATTTATCACAAACAATGTGAGTGCTTTGCTAATCGAAGCCAATGTACATTCACTCAGTAGCTGACAAAGATATCACCGCTTTAAACAATATCTATAAGTTCTACAAGCGACCGAATTGTATAATCAGGTGTGATATCATGAACCCACTCTTTGTTTTCACGATTGATCCAACAAGCATCAATTCCAGCTCGTTTCGCACCAATTATATCAGCTAAACCATCACCTACATGAAGAATCTCTTCAGGTCTGACTTTCGTCTTGATAAGAATATGCTCAAAAAATCTTCCTTCTTCATCTTGTTTATATGCTCCAATTTCTTCAGATATAAATGAAAGTTCGTGCTTAAAATATGATAATAATGGCTGAATCATATCTCGATCTGTGTCACTTGATATCCACACTCTATAACTTGAGTCAAGTTGACTAAACAAATCTATTGCATCTTGAAATATTTCTGATCTGCCATGTTCTTTAAAAAGTATACTTACTGCATGAGAAGCATCGATACTTAGACCATGTTCGTTAAACATCTTCTCATAACATGCTGCAAATGTCTTACTCATAGGTTGGAATGCTGACCTTCCGCACTTTATATCTTTTGTATACTCTGAGGATCTTCTTAAAGTGTCTTGCCAAAACATATCCCCCTTATTAAGTGTAAATTCACTTTTAAGTATCTCTTCCCAAACCATGTATTTACGTGCATTGACGTCGACTAGTGTTTGAAACATGTCAAAACTAATTACTTTATACCTCACTATACATTACTCTCCTTTATCTGCGCAGGTAGCGCGGTTAATCCACTTGGAGTTTCACTTAACACATATGTATCGATCCTAAATATTGAGGTACTGTAGAAGATATTATTTTTATGAAACTTTCTTTAATCTGCCTTGGTCTTAAATCAATTTCTGATATCTCTTTTATATTAACCCATTGACATTCTTCTTGTTGAAAATCTATTTCTGTTGGTTCATGCAATATTCCATCAACAAATTCAACAATAAAAATATGGTGTACCCGATGTGAATAGTCAACATATTTATGCCTTATTTCCGTACTATCATATATTTCCTCTGCAAGTGCAGCAAAACGTACTACTTTAACTAAATATCCTGTTTCCTCTAAACATTCTCTAACTACAGCTTCCTCCATAGTTTCATATTGCTGTTGACCACCACCCGGCAAATCATAATAAAGTTCACCATGATATCCTTTACACTTATTTAGCAATACTTTTCCATCACGCACAATAATTGCTTTTATCGCATTTCTTATAGCCAATTCCATTACCCTCCAATCGAAGACTCATATGGGATATACTAATATCATTATTACTGATTAATAATGTGGTATATAATGAAGACTTTAAAGACTTTTCAATCAACCCATCACAGGATAGATGGTCTTTGCGACCAAATTCAGATAACTACCCCACACCCGTCAATAAGATCGTGTCAAGCTCATACATTATTACTTATCATTTAGCCCATATTGTATATGCACCTTATCGTAGCACGGAATATATTCTGACAATTAACTATTATTTACATTTTACTATATATTCCCTTTTAATCACAGGGTTTTTAAAAAAGGACATAAAAAAACCATTGAGCGTTAGCTCAATGGTCTTATATCAACATTAATTATCTTCTATCTCTGCTGAAGTTTCCGCCACGATTGTTTTGAGCCTTTCTAGCTCTTCTGCAATCTGGGCATCTTTGTGGTTCGTTCTCGAACCCTTTTTCTTTGTAGAATTCTTGCTCGCCTTCAGTGAAAACGAATTCTGATCCACAATCTTTACATGTTAAATTCTTATCTGCCATTTTACTGTACCTCCTGTTATTTATTAAGGATTCAACTTCATAATCTTTTATTCCCAATAAATAATCAGGTAAAGTTATAGTTGTTAAATCTCTCTTACAAACATATTATAGCACGTGGATTATATATAAGCAATATGTTTTTATACTTTATTATTTAAAATATTTTTAATTTTTTCAATTAATATTATATTGCTTTCCCTATGCTTTACAGCCAAACGCACATAGCTTCCATCTAGCCCCTCAAAACCTTCAGGGGTTCTTATTAAAATGTTTTGCTCTAGCAGCTTCTCTTTAAGCTGCCATGCATCAAAATTCTCCTTAAGCAGCTTTATCAAATGAAAGTTTGCTGCTGATGGAAAGACCTTTATGCCCGCTATATTGCTTAGTTCACTATACATAGCTTTTCTCTCAGTGGCTATCCAGAACCTCGACTTTGAGATATAATCTGTATCCTTAAGCATGGAGCAACCTGCTATCACAGCGGCAGTGTTGACATTCCATGGCTCTATACTCTCTCTGATTTTATTGATTAGCTTGAGATTATTACTAATTGCATAACCGAGTCTAATCCCAGGCATGCCAAAAAACTTAGTAGCTGCCTTTACAATAAGTAAATTATCAAATTTATCTAATTGATCCAACATGCTATTATTGGGATAATCCAAAGTAAACTCCATAAACGCCTCATCAATGATTAGCAGAGCTCCCTTTTCTTTCAGCCCCTCAACCAATTGCAGCAGCTTCTTCTTATATATCAAGGTGCCAGTTGGGTTGTTTGGATTACAAATAACAACAACACTATCCTTACTTGCACTACCTAAAATTACTTCGATATTAACATCTTGGTATTCATTATCAAATGCATCTATGGCATGATATTCAATACCACATTGATATGCGGCTCTTGAGTATTCTGAAAAGGTTGGCTTCAAGCTAATAAGTTTCTTTTTACAGCTTTGTTGGATGGCTTTATATAAAAGCTCAACTGCTCCATTTCCTGGTACAATAAAGCTTATGTCCTCCACTGCCAGGTATTTTCCGATGGCTTTGCGGAGTTCTATATAGTTAATATCCGGGTACTTTGTAAATTCTTCAATATTGTATTGCAAGGCATCCTTAAAGCTATCCGGTATACCTAGTGGATTTATATTGGAGCTGTAATCCAGCAGTTTTTGACTAAAGTTATGCACATATCCACCGTGGAAATTCACAAAAATCACCTACATATAAAATTTATTATTCCAATTATTGCTAGAGCAATGCCATATGCACCTAGCATAAGATAAATTGTTCTCTTGATATCTTGTTTTTCTATTGCTCTCTTGCTTTCTCCGATTGTAGGCTTGTGCACAGGCTTACCAAAATACAGGTTCGTGCCTCCTAGCATAATTCCCAAGGCCCCTGCCGTTGCGGCTTCAGGATATCCACTATTAGGGCTGCTGTGGTTCTTGCCATCTCTTATAAAAGTACTTATACTATTTCTAAAATCCAATCTCATAAATAGCGCACATACACATATTAAAGCTCCCGTCAGTCTGGAGGGCAAATAATTTGCCAAGTCGTCGAGCTTGGCAGAGCACCATCCGAAGTGAAGGTATTTATCATTTTTATAACCCACCATAGAATCCAATGTGTTTATTGCCTTGTAAGCCATCGCAAGGGGTGCACCACCTATTGCCATAAACATTAGTGGTGCAATTACTCCATCAGAAGAGTTCTCAGAAACAGTTTCTACAACCGCTCTTGTCACCTCTTGTTCATTTAGGCCATCCGTGTCCCGTCCTACTATCATGGAGGTTTGCTTTCTTGCTGCTATAATATCCCCCTTTGCCAGCTGCTTATAAATCTTAATAGCTTCGTCACTTAAGCATCTAGGGGCCAGGCAAGTATACATAAATATAATATTAAAAGCAAAGTAAAGAATAGGGCTTATACCTATAGCTAGCTTCAGTATAATGAACGTAATTCCGTAGGTCAGTGTTACTGTTGATAGGGTTAATAAAACCCCTGCCGCTTTCAGCTCCTGAGAGGTTTTTGCAACACCTCTTATCCATTTCTCAAAGGTTTTTATGTATATACCAATTAACCTAACTGGGTGCGGCAGCCAATAAGGATCTCCGATTAAGGCATCCAGCAAAACTGCTGCATAAATGCTAAGCATCAGTGCCTTCCTCCAGAATTTCATAAATCTTTTTCATATCCAAGCTGCCTCTAACGACCTCTGCCAACTTATCATACTGTTTCTCTTTAAATTCCCAGTAATCTTCTAAGTCAAAGCTTATAGGTTCAAGGCCCTTACGTTGTCTAAGCAGATTGATAAAGTTCCCTGTGAAGTCTTTGCTGTCAAATATCCCATGCATATAGGTGCCAAATACGGTGCAGCTTTCATTTACAATGCCATCAGTACCTTCATAAGACTTCCCGTTTCTTATATTTAAATCAATAAAATTCTTCTCTTTGTTTTCTACAAGGGCTTCTCCCATGTGGATTTCATAGCCTTTTACCTTACATCCAAACACCTTTTCAGTACCTTCACTAAGAGTGGTAGTCTTAGATTCCTTAAAAATCGTTTCACAATCCAACAATCCTAAGCCTTCAATACTCTCCAGCTGTGATTCTACCTTTAGTGGATCATGAATCTTATTTCCAAGTATTTGAAAGCCACCACATATTCCAAAGACTATACTTCCTTTTTGATGACAGTCCAGTATTTTTTGATCCATTCCAGACTGCTTAAGTGCAAGCAAATCTTTAATGGTACTTTTTGTACCTGGAATAATAATAGCATCTGGCTGACCTAATTCTTCATGAGTCCTAACAAATTTTACCATGACACCGTCGTATAGCCTAAGCGCATTAAAATCAGTAAAGTTAGACATATAAGGTAAACTGACAACTGCTATTTCAATATCTCCCTGTTTGTCTCCAACATGCTGAAGCCAATCCGCTACACTATCCTCATCTTCAAGGAAGTGGTTATAATATGGGACAACTCCTAGTACTGGTACTTTAATAATATCCTCTAACATTTTTAGACCAGGCTCTAATATTTCTAGACTTCCTCTAAATTTATTGATAATTACGCCCTTTACCCGTTTCTTCTCTTCCTCATCCAAAAGCAGCATTGTACCTGCCAAGGATGCAAATACGCCGCCCCTATCTATATCGCCTACAAGTATAACAGGAGCCTTGGCGATCTTCGCCATACCCATGTTTACAAAGTCCTCTTGATTAAGATTTATTTCAGCAGGACTACCTGCTCCCTCAATCACAACAACATCACTTTTATTTGCCAATCCCCAATATATCTCGCTTATCCTACCCTTAAGCTGTTTCTTGAAAGCAAAATAATCCACTGCATCCATGTCTTTGTATACTTTGCCTTCTATTATTACTTGAGACTTTCTATCAGAAGTAGGCTTCAGCAGAATTGGATTCATTTCAACCACAGGTGCCTTGCCTGCAGCCTCTGCCTGCATAACTTGAGCTCTGCCCATTTCATGTCCCTCATGGGTTATATATGAATTTAGACTCATATTTTGAGATTTAAAAGGGTTAACATCATAGCCGTCCTGTGTAAATATTCTACATAGCGCCGCAGTCAGCATGCTTTTTCCAACAGAAGACGCTGTTCCTTGAACCATTATGCCTTTAGTTTTGATTCTATCACTTTTCATTTAATCACCTATATTATTTATTATTAATTCCTTTTATAATGCAATGACCTTCATTGACTTCAAGCAAGCTGTATTTTCCATGGTCGAAGCTAAAGCTCCATATCTTATCTAAGGAGAGCCTAAGCAGGTATGCAGCAATTATTCTCAAAGAACCGTTATGACTTACTATCACGATGCTCTTGTCCCTATATAGATCAAGAATTTCATCCATATACTCACATATTCTATTGTGCATATTTGAAAAGCTTTCGCCCTCTGAGGGTGTTGCATTCTCCCAGTCTTCAATCCATAGGTTCCAATGTTCAGCGTACTTTACTGCAATTTCCTGATGGCTTTTGCCTTCCCATAGACCAAAGTTAAGTTCTCGCAATCTATTATCAATCAGAATCTCTTTTGACTCGCAATTTATTATATTTGCTGTTTCAACCGCTCTTTTCAAATCACTAGATACCATTACATCATATTTTATATTTTCAAAGGCTTTTCTTAGGTTCTGTGATTGCAAAACTCCGTCTTGAGTTAGGCTGCAATCCGTCCAACCATAATAGCAGCCCATCTTGTTATAATCTGTTTCCCCGTGTCTTACTAAATATATCTTGGTCATATTAGTTGTCTCCAAATAATGGCCGCTGCCAAGAGAAATACTATTTCAGCTATTTCATTGCCAGCCCCAATTGTATCCCCTGTCATTCCTTGTATTTTTGAATATACATAGCTTCTATATATCAAAATTGCCAGCATTGCCCCAGCAAAAGCTGCTAAACCAAGAGCGTTTAAGGTCAACCAAACAATCATCATTCCTGCTGCAAAAGCTATAAGTGTTCTGCTCCAGCTCTGTTTACCTAAAAACAGTCCTCCCATTCCACCTTCTGCTCTTGCATATACTGACAGCTTCATAAGCAAAGGTATCAAGGCTCTTGATGCTATTGGTGCAGCAAATATCAACCATATTACCCTGTCAGAGGATATACTTAGCAGAATGGCAATCCTAATAAGAATGTCAAATACTACAGCTATAGCACCGTTTGTACCTATCCTGCTATCCTTCATGATCTCCAGCATTCTCTCTTTTTTACGTGCAGAGAAAATTCCATCACAGGTGTCAGCCAATCCATCAAGATGCAAGGCACCTGTAATACACACATTTGCTAAAACAGCAATAACGATTGGCAGCACTCCATCAAGCATCTTTGCCATAAGCAAGTAAACCAAAGCATTAAAAGCCCCTATTATCAGCCCTACTGCCGGGAACCAAAGGACACTATCTGCAAAGCTGTTTTCCTTCGTCTCAATATTAATATTAATTGGTACCCTTGTAAGAAATTGTATCGCTAATATTAAACTTTTCATTACGTTGCCCCTTTACTTTATTTGTATAGGTATCCCGCAGACTGTTAGATATACCTCCTGGCAATGAGCTGCTATTTGCTGATTCACTCTCCCGGCAATATCCCTAAAGCTTCTGGCAATAGGCGACTCCGGTACAAGACCACTGCCTAATTCATTGGTAACCATAATCAAGCTTCCCTGGTAGCCTTGAGCCGCCATGAGCAGCTTTTCAAACTCATGTCTAACATATTCTTCAGCTTGAGTTAAAACCTCCTGAGAAGGTGTTTCAAAGTTCATGCCTGGATACTCCCAAAGAAGATTAGTCAACATAACTGTAACACAATCCAAGAGTATAACATCCTGACGATCTGCAGTCTCAATAACCTTGTCTAAATCCTTATAGCCTTCATATGTATGCCAAGCTTGAGGTCTTGATTTCTTATGCATTTCTATCCGTTCTACCATTTCCAAGTCAAAGGCCACAGCGGTGGCTATATAAAGCACCTTTTCAGAGATGCCAGCTGCCACCCTCTCGGCATAGGAGCTTTTGCCGCTTCTAGCCCCACCAGTTATCAAAGTAATCTTACCCATTTTAATACCTACCTAATATCAACTAGAAAATCATCATTAATTGCAGCTTGTTCAAAGGTTGCCATATTGCCTATAACAGCTTGAGATGCTTCAATAATATTAAACGCTAGGGGACATCCGGTGCCCTCTCCTAAACGCATATGTAAATTTAACATTGGCTCTAATCCCAGAATATTAATAGCATGTTTATAGCCATTTTCTTCTGAGCAGTGTGATGCAAACATATAATCCTTTACCAAAGGATTCAGCTTGTATGCTGCAAGTGCAGCCACTGTGGAAATGAACCCATCAATCACTATTGGCACTTTATAATATGCGGCACCAAGAAAACAGCCTGCCATACCTGCTATATCGTAGCCCCCAACCTTTGAAATCACATCCAGAACATCATTTTTATCCGGCTGATTCACTTCCAAAGCTCTTTGGATTACACGCTTTTTGTTTTCATAATCCTCGTCTGTTAATCCTGCTCCTTTGCCTACTGAATCTTCAAGACTCATATCAGTCAAAGCAGTTAATACTGCACTACTTGTGCTGGTATTACATATACCCATTTCGCCAGTTCCAAAAAGTTTATAGCCTTTGCCTACCAATTCCCCAACAATGTCAATTCCAGTTTCGATTGCTGTAACCGCTTGCTCTAGTGTCATAGCAGGACCTTTTGCCATATTGTTTGTACCATGACTAATCTTTCTATTGATGATCCCCGCAGTATGAAGGTCGCCCTTTACGCCGACGTCTACAATAGTTATATCTGACCCGGCATGCTTAGACAAAACACAAATACCCGTTAAGCCCTTAGTCATGTTTATTGTCTGTGCCGCAGTTATTTCCTGTGGGCAAGCGCTTACGCCTTCTTCGTGTACTCCATTGTCAGCTGCCATCACAATAGTACATTTCTTTTCAAAGGTATTGCTCCTTTGACCCGTAATGCCAGCCATTTGAATGGCTATTTTCTCAAGTGTGCCCAGACTGCCAATAGGCTTTATCAGACAATCCGAATGCTTAGCTGCCTCATCCTTTGCCAATTCATCAACCTTGCTAATACCTTTTACTGTTTTGTTTAGTAATTCCATATGTTTCCCTCCATAAAAAAACCGCACTTTAAGTGCGGGATTAAGTATTATTGTGTGCTCTCTTCCCTTCCCGCCGAAGGTAGAAAAAAAACCATTGGCAGGTCTCCTGACTCGTGGATCACTTTACTCTTCGGCCTTCTCGTCACGCAATGGCTTATCGAATTTCATACCCACATACAGTAGCGGGGGCTGTAATGGCTTTTAACCATTTTCCCTTTTAACTCAATATTTTGAGCACCATATGATTCTTATTTATTTAATTTTATATAAGCCTGTAAAAGCTAATACAAGTAAATTATAAATATAATCGCCTTTATAGTCAAGGAAGTTGGTACAATATGCCTTAATTGCTCTCGAAATAGTTTATTCAAGGTGGAGTTTCCAGCCATCCCCCTTAAATTGAAAAATACAAGAGAATGGACATAGAAACAAGCTCTTAAGCCAAAATAGCCATTAATAATTACAAAATAGATGAAATTATCTGATTAGTATTTGATATAGGTCTAATTGCATAATTGAAAACACTATTCAGTTAATGTATACTTATATTGTATGACTATCTAATTAAACGACACATATGCGGATTTTTCCTCCTCTTCGAATATTTGCAGCATATGCGTTATAAGGGGCGATTACATGTTAAATCGTAATTATTTTATTGTCAGTGATGTGGACAACTATTCTACCTTATATGAGTTATTAAAAACGCGATATAAAAAACCACAGCTTTTCTTTGATAAAGAAAGTTTAATAAAAAGTATTGAATTTTTATCTCAAAGCCAATCTTATTTAGATAATAATATGTTTGTTATTTTTACCGAATCCAAGTTTGAATCTAGCATAAGTAAATATTTAAAGGAAAATCTAGATGACCTTAATTATGTGCTTGTTTCTTATGGGCAAAAAAGAACTGTGGAGGCTAACTCCTGCACAAACGTTTCTGATTTTATCGATTTGGGTGATATCCCTAAAAAAGAGGCACTTATATTTAATAGATTGGAATCTGAGATTATTCGAAAAACCAGAATGATAGCTTTCAAGCTTCAGATACGGGAATTCTATGAGATTGGAAAGTTATTGTCCTCCGAAAGAGACATCTTTATGCTTTTTGATATGATTGTAAGCACTAGCTTAAGTATCACTTCCTCTGATGCAGTTACACTGTATCTTGTAGCTAACAAAGATACTGAAGAATGGTCATCTATAGAAAACAACGAATATAGCAATAAAGTGATGAAATTTGTAATTTCTAAGAACTTAAGCGTCAAAACAGACTTTCACTCCTTTAGTTTACCAATCACTAAAGAAAGCATCACAGGATACACAGCCATCAATGGTAAATCCTTGAGGATTGACGATGCATATAATATTAGCCCAGAGATGAATTATAGTCATGATAAAAGCTTTGATAAGCTAGCCGGATACAAAACAATTTCAATGCTTTCAGTTCCGATGAAGGATAGAAACAATAATGTTGCAGGTGTAATACAGCTTATCAATAAGAAAAAAGATCTTAGCTATGTAGACTATAAGGATAAAAACTGGATTAGTAAAATAGTCCCCTTTGATTATTTCGACGAATTGACTATGAACTCTATCGCGGGTCAAGCTGCAGTTGCCCTTGAAAATAACTTGCTATATAAAGGTATAAACCACCTTTTGCAAAGCTATGTGGAGCAAAATGAAAAGCTTACATCCCTAAGCCGTAAGATATTAAAGGCACACGAAGAGGAAAGAAAAAGAATTGCCAGAGAAATCCATGATGGCCCTGTGCAATCTACCGCCTCTTTAGTGCTTAGGGTTGAACTATGCAAGAAAAAACTTCAGGAAGGTTCTCTTGATACCTTTTCTGAGGAGCTTGACAAGCTTGGAGATTATGTCCGTACCACTTCTCAAGAAATTAGAACCATAATATACGATTTAAAGCCCTCATATTTAGATCATGGCCTATTTTCTGCAGTTCAAAATCACATTAAAGTATGTACCGAAAGTAATAGTCTTGATATCGAACTGCAAACTTCAGGCAACGATTCCAATTTAGAATATTATATAGTATCAACATTATTTAGAGTTGTACAGGAGGCTTTAACGAATATAAACAAGCATGCAAATGCCAGCAAGGTAATTATATCTATAAACATTTCTCAAGATATTATACAGCTGAGTATTGAGGACAATGGGAAGGGATTTGATATCAATAGTTTTGAGCAAACATTGCAAATCGGAGTTAGTCGAAATTTTGGTATGGAAGGTATGAAAGAAAGGGTTTCTCTGATAAACGGAATTATTGATATAAACTCTATACTTTATAAGGGTACTTCTATCAAAGTTGAAGTGCCGCTTAGATAAAAAAGGCAAGTTCTGTTTTTGGGGGGGAAATTAATGATTTGTTATAATTGCGGTCTAAAAATACATAGCACCAAAACTAAGGAATGTCATTTTTGCGGGGTCAAATTTGGATTTCAATGCAGTAATTGCAAAACACCTAACCCCACTATGGCGAAGTTTTGCTTTAATTGCGGCAGCCAGCAATCTGTTATTAAGGATGCTAGTAGTATACAAAATTATTCTGTGTTAACTGAATCAAGAAAAAATGTAGCAATTTTGTTTGCTGATGTAACCGGTTTTACTGCCCTATCCGAAAAGCTAGATCCGGAGATACTGCGAGAAATAATAAATGACTGCTTTAATTACATTACAGTACCTGTTTATGAGTTAGGCGGAATAATTGATAAATATATAGGTGACTGTGTTATGGTACTTTTTGGGGCTAAGACAAGTCATGTTGACGATACAAAACGTGCTGTTTTATGTGCAATGAAAATGTCCAAGCTTATAAAGGAATTTTGCGCCCAAAGAATAAAGCCTCTAGGCTTCGACTTGCACATATCAATCGGTGTTCACTATGGATTGGTGGTTACTGGGCGAATAGGCAATCTTTACGATATGGACTATACAGTAATGGGAGATACCGTAAACATAGCTCAAAGAATTCAGTCAAACACACCTAAGTCATGTATTTATGTCTCAGAGGCAGTATATAGAGAAACGGATTTTGATATAACCTATGAGGGTCCAATTACTATTAATGCAAAAAATAAAGAGAACCCTATTGTTTGTTATATGCCAACTTCAATAAAAAGACCTTTAATTAATACTAATGAGCTGCTTCCTTTTGTTGGGCGCCAAAGCAGTCTAAATGAGCTTCTTGATGCTAAAAAAGCTATTGAATCCCCTGAATGTGAAAGCAGCCTTATTATAGGAATATCAGGGTCTTCAGGTATAGGCAAAAGTGCCTTAGCAGAAAGATTTCTGCATTTATTCAAGGAAGATGTAAGGATTATAAGAACAGAATGTAATTCATCTTTGTTTAATATCCCTTACTCCCTTATTACCAATTTACTTATGAATATAATGAATATAAACTCAACTGAAACATTAATAGTTAAGCAAAGTCGAATTATTTCCTACATCAGTTATGTAATGGCTAAGTACGAGGACGATGAAGTAAAAAGAAACTATCAATTTATATCCTTTCTTATGGGCATGGAAGTCGATAAGGAAACTAGAGATATTATTTCCTCCATGGATGCTAAAGTTATATTTCATGAAGTTGCTAGCCAGCTGGTACTTCTCTTTACCGAGTTTGAAAATAACTTTCAATCAGTCATACTTATTGAGGATATTCACTTCGCAGATACAAAATCCCTCTCTCTTCTAAAGGAAATATGGTCCGGTAATACTTCAAGAAAAGGTAAAAATCTTTATATTTATACTACTAGAAATGCTATTGAATGTCTTGAAGAACTGCATCAAAACAAAAGCAAGTTCATAGGACTAAGCCCTCTAGACGCAAGGGGCGTATCTGAGTATATAAAGCTGTACATTGGTTGTGATAAAGTTGAAGACTCTTGTAGTGATTATATACTTAATTTTAGCGGTGGTAATCCTCTTTATCTGTACGAGCTTCTGAAGTATATTAAAACAAAGTCCTTATTTAGTATTTCAGATAATACCGTATCCCTAAATAAGGATATTGAAAAGATACCCAACAGCTTGCAGGGTTTAATTTTATCCAAGCTTAACTATATATCGGAGGAAGCTACGGAGGTTATACAAGCCGCTTCAATTATAGGCAAAACCTTTACAACTTCGGTGCTCGATAAGCTGTTGGGCAAGAATGCTGAATCCGGTGACTTTCTAAAAGAAGCCGAAAACAGTAATATTATTTACCTAAAAAGCACTTATACCCATGGAGGGTCACGGGAAAAACTTTTCAGCTTTTCTCACGATAAGGAAAGAGAAACTATATATAACAGTATTCTAAATAAGAAAAAGGCTTATTATCATAAAGAAGCTGCAAGAGCTATTGAAGCTATATACTCAAGGAATCTTGAAAATTACTATGAGGTTTTAGGTGAACACTTTGAGAAAGGGGATGAGCCCCTCAGTGCTGCTTCATATTACTCATATGCCGCAGAACATTACAAAAGGCTTTTTAATACCCAGGATGCTCTTTTATACTTCTTAAGGGCTTATAACTGCAAATCAGTGCTAAAGCAAGCAAGCAAGGACAAATTATATTATATTTGTTTGCAGTTAGGTGAGCTTTATACCATAATGTCTGACTTTTCCAAAGCCAAATCCTTCTTAAATAAAGCATTGAAATATACGGAAGATATTAATGAAAAATGGGCTGTAGAGCTAGATATTGCAAAAATATATAAGGAGCAATCCAAGTATAAAGAAGCAATGACTATACTAAACCACTTAGAAGAGATTATGAAACAAAACAATAAATTATATGGCAGCTTGCTTTTTCTAAAGTGCAATATACAAAGAGTAACCGGTAAGCAGCAGCTAGCCTTGGAGAATATCAAGAAGGCAGAAAGCATATTGCTAAAAAACAGGGATTATGAAACCCTTGCAAAAGTATTTAATGCTGCCGGTGTTATATATCATACAAGCAGTGATATCGATAACGCATTAAAGTCATATTTGAAGGCATATAAATACAGTGAAAAAAATGGTGATTTATTGACTCTAGTAAAATGTACCGGTAACATGGCGACAATATTTCATATTCAAGGTGATTTGAATAATGCAATGAAATACTTCAACATCGCCTTAGAGCTCTCCAAGAAAATTTCACATCTTCAGAGCTATGTGACTAACTGTAATAACCTTGGTGTGCTATATATGGACAAGGGCCAGTTCGAAAGAGCTAAGGAGCTATTTGGAGAGGCCGCTAAAATCGCTAAGGAAACCTCCACCTTATTTATGCTGTCTGCTTCCCTATCTAACCTTACTGATATTGAATACTTCTTAGGACACTATGACCAAGGAGTGGAATATGCAAGAGAAGCACTTGAAATATCTATAGAAATAGGGGATATAGAGGGAGAAGGAATAAATAATATCAGCCTTGCCAAAATAAGTATTGATCAAGCTCGATTACAGGATGCCCAAAACTACTTGGCCGAAGCATATAGAATATATTGTGAACTAAATACCGACGATGGTTGGAGTGATTATTATTATTACTTAGGGCAGTGTTCTATGGAACTTGGAGAGCTTAGTGAAGCAATGAGTTATGCCATTATATCAAAAGAACTTTCTATCAAGTGCCAAAACAGCCGCAAACAGGCTAAAGCACATAGGCTTATAGGTATCTTGCATTATAGGCTAGAAGATTACATATCCTCAATCGGATGCTACGACACTTCTTTGGAATTGCTTGAAAAGGAAGAAGCTTTGTACGAAATGATTAAAAGTCTTTACTTGAGAGCTATAATCTATAGAAAGCTAGGAAATATTGATGCAGCTCAAAAGGATTTGAAGCTGGTTAAGAGTTATTCAAATAAGATAGACGGTTGCAAATGGACTAAAGTAATAGAGCATGGAATCAACTGATTCCGGATACATACTTCAAGACTAACTAGAAAGCCTCTCTCCAATTGGAGAGAGGCTTTCTAGTATATTAAAGCTTTAGCTTATCCAAAAGTCTTGACATTACCACTGCAAATTCTCCCCAGGTTACTGTAGCGCTGCCGCTATGTTCATCTTCCACTAACCCTGCAAATACCATTCGTTGCATTGCCTCAGTCCACCAATTGTCTGATTTTAGCTTTAGTCCTAAATATTCAACCACAGCCGAGCCAATCGCAACTGATTCCGACATCAGATATTCATCTTTTTTAAGTAATTCAGCATCTTCAGCATTTGTAATAAAACCACCTTCTACTATAATAGCATCCGTATTTGTATCCCATATTCTTCTTATCATGAAATACCAATCATCGCCTCTTGAGTTCAGTTTTGTAAAGATTCTACGTTTTGGCATTCCGATTGAAGCCAAATTTTCAAGTATTTTATTGGCAAGCTTATCATCGTATTCATCATAATGAGCATGGATGACTTCAGCACCTCTTGCCTCCGCTGCACTGGCAGCGTTATGGTGAACTGAAACGCTCAGGTCTGGGTTAAAGCTATTAACCAATTCAACTCTTGAATTATTGGATAAGCTAACATCTGAATTTCTTGTGGTCCTAATCTCTACATCATATTTGCTCAAATAGTTGTACAGCATTAAACCTACCTTTAAATTGACATCCTTCTCTTCTAATCCGTTGCCGGAAGCTCCATTATCAGTGCCCCCATGCCCTATATCTATCATTACCTTTGCCATCTTCAAACCTCCAATATAAAATATAGTCTAAGTATTCTTACTTATATTTTATGATATGGAGATTTAATATATTTGTGAAAAAACAAAGCCCTTGCACACGCAAGGGCTTTGACTCTAATACAATATTCTCTTATCCTCTACTCTTTTGGTAATCTTATGCTGATCAAAGTTATCTAACAAAGCCATGGCATACTTCCTACTAGTACTCAGCAAGTCTCTAAACTCTCCTAACTGGATGGATCCCTTTTGTGTTATATACTCCTTAACACATTGTATTGCTTGATTATATGCATCTTTAGCAAAAACAATATCCTCTTCTAATCTCACTAAGAACCCCATGCTAATCAACGCATTATGGACCATTTGAATTTGGTTTTTGTCAAACTTGTTCTGCTCCAAAATATCTGAGAATTTAGGCGGGTTGTATTTGCCTTCACCATATATGCTTAACAGAAAATCCTTCATCTTTCCTTGATTTTCAGTAAATACAACTTCAAAGTCTGATTTCGCTATCAAGTGATTTTCCAGCTTTATATAGTTATTCTGAACATAATAGTCTAATATCGCATCAAATAATCTAGGCTTTACAGCTTCAAAAAGCTTAGATTTAATTTCTTCTTTTGAAATACCAACCTTCAGTGGGTTTTTACTATGAAATTGAGTTAATAGATTTTCAAGCTGCTCCCCAACAACATTCAGATACTTTGTATGAGCGTAATACCGGTCTTCCCCTTGCTTAAATTCCACTGCCAAGCATTTATCCTTCAAAGCCTCAAGGAGTTCCTTAAAATTGTCCTCAGCCAAGCCTAGCTGCTTCATAACTTCTTTCTTCTCATAGAATTTATCACTATTTTGCAATAAGAACTGATCTACAACTTCAATTGGGTCACCTTTTTCCTTAATACTAAGCTCCTCCATCACATCCTCTTTATATCGCTTTCGCTTTGGAGGGTTAGGGTCTAATATGGTTCCCCCTGCAATGGTTATCATTGGCGAGTAAAATCTTATAACAAATCTATCTGACTTTTGGCAAGCAATTTTCTCTTCTAAGCGCAGCTGTACAAATGCACTTTCTCCTGGTTTAAGCTCATCTCTATCCAACAATACTACCCTGCACATTATTTCAGAGGTCCCGTGATAAAGTCTTAGCCTATCTCGATTATCAATTGTCATTAGTGCATCGTCCAGCATTTCCATTTTGGCATCTATCATCATAGTGGGCTCCATACTGCCAGGTTTTGAGAGTATATTTCCTCTATGCACTTCCCCTACGGATACATTGGCAATATTTACGGCTACTCTTTGACCTGCATCCGCTTCCTTTACGCTATTTTCATGTACCTGTATGGAGCGTATTCTACTTTGTATATTTGAGGGGTAAAGCTCTATCTTATCCCCCTCTTTTATGCTTCCAGATATAAGAGTCCCTGTAACAATTGTACCAAAGCCCGAAACTGTAAATACGCGGTCAATTGGCAATCTGAAATTTGTACCGGTATCCTTTTGTTCTACAACCTCTGCAAGCTTATCTATTTCTGCAATCAATTCTTGCAGTCCATCACCTTTTATTGATGATATAGGGATAATTTTTGCTTCTTCCAAAAATGTACCCTCAACTTCAAGCTGCACCTGATCAGATATCATTTCCAGCCATTCACTATCCACCATATCTTTTTTTGTTAAGGCTATTATTCCTTTTTTAACTTTGAGCAGCTTTAGTATATTTAAGTGCTCCTTAGTCTGAGGCATTACCCCCTCATCAGCTGCAATGACCAACACGACTATATCTATACCGCCTATACCAGCCAGCATATTCTTAATAAATTTCTCATGGCCAGGTACATCAATAATTCCCGCTCTTTTGCCGCTGGGAAGATCAAAATAGGTAAAACCCAGATCAATGGATATTCCCCTCTCCTTTTCTTCTTTAAGGCGATCCGTATTACGTCCTGTCAATGCTTTTATAAGAGTAGTTTTACCATGGTCAATATGACCTGCGGTTCCTATAATTACATTTTTCAATGCACATCCCCGCTTTCTAACTTTTCAGCTAATATATTCCCATCAAGTATCTGTGTTAAGGCTTCTACTATAATATCCATCTCATTGTCGAAAACAGTTCTTACATCTATTATAAGTCTGTCCTTATTTATTCTTGCGATAATCGGTGTACTATAATTTCTCAAGGCCTCTTCCAACCTATCTATTGAAAGTTTAGTCGCGGCTACGGATACTGCCTTGGTAGGCATTCTATTCATAGGCATGGAGCCGCCTCCAACCTCAGAAAACTCATCTATAACAGCTATGCTGCACTTATCACCAAGCTTCTTCAATAACTTATTGTATAAGCTGTCCGCCTTCTCATTAAGTTCTTCATTACTTATAGTCAGCATTCTAAGTACAGGAATCTCCTTGATTGCTGCTTCCTCATCCAAATAAAGCTTTAATGTCATCTCCAAAGCCGCCAAGGTAAGCTTATCAATTCTTAGTGCTCTTGTTAAAGGGTTTTTAGCCATGGCTTCTATGTACTGCTTCTTGCCAATAATAATGCCGGCTTGTGGTCCCCCTAACATTTTATCACCACTAAAGGTTACGATGTCCATACCTGCCTTCACTGCGCTTTGTGCTGTCGGCTCATAGGGCAAACCGAACTTTTGCAAATCCAACAGAACCCCGCTGCCTAAATCCTCAATTACAGGTATACTCAGCTTTTTACCCAATTCAACCAGTTCCTCAGATTCTATCTCTTTTGTAAAACCTAAAATTCTATAGTTGCTTGTGTGCACCTTCATCAATGCTGCGGTTTTTTCGTTAAAAGCTTTCTCATAATCAAAGAGATGTGTTTTGTTTGTAGCTCCGACTTCCTTAAGCACAGCGCCACTCTGTGACATAACATCTGGAATCCTAAAGGAACCCCCTATCTCAACCAGCTGACCTCTTGAAACCACTACCTCTTTATCTTTTGCCATAGTGCTCAAAACCAGCATGACAGCTGCCGCATTATTGTTAACAACCATAGCTGCCTCAGCCCCTGTCAGCTTGCAAATAATATCCTCTACATGACTATATCTAGAGCCTCTTTTTCCTGTTTCTAACTCAAATTCCAGATTTGAATAACCACAAGCAATACTCCAAAGACTTTCCTTAATTCTATCTGAAAGCACAGCCCTGCCTAGGTTGGTATGCAATACCACACCTGTAGCATTGATAACATTTACAAGCTTGCTTTTCATAGTCTTGTTAAGCTTTGCAATAATCCCTTGAAGAAGTGTCTCTTGTGTAGATATTACCTGTCCTAAATCATCATCATTTAAGCTCAGTATAATAGCTCTATACTCACTTAAATATTCCCGTATACTGTCTACGACTATGCTTCTTGGGTATCTTACAGATAACTCCTGTATTTCATGCAGCTTTATCAGTTCATCAACAGATGGTATGCTGCAGAGCGCCTGCTGTTTTTTATTCATCTTGTCCTCCTGAAATAACTATAGTATTTCTATTGGATACTCTTTTTTCTCTTTTACCTTGCCTACTATAGCACATTCTGTTTTATTATTTTCTTGAAGAAGCTTCATAAGCTCCGCTGCCTTTGACTCGGCTACGGAAAAAAGCAGCCCCCCTGAAGTTTGAGGATCAAACATGATATCCTCAATATGCTGAGGCACCTTGTTAACAAATATCAGTTTGCCCTCTAGATGCTTTCTGTTATTATATGCACCAGCTGGGATAATTCCCATCTTTGCCAGTTCAATGCTCTCACTAATAATGGGCAGTACCTCCGACCAAAGTTCTATGGTAGTACCACTGCCTTCTGCCATTTCATATCCGTGGCCTAATAATCCAAAACCTGTTATATCAGTGCACGCATTTACACCCACCTGCGATGCGGCTTCTGCAGCATCTTTGTTTAGATAAGCCATAGTCATTACAGCTTTTTCGGCAGCATTTGGCGAAGCAATATCCGCCTTCACTGCGGTATTAATAATTCCTAATCCCAAAGGCTTAGTTAGAATAAGCAAATCCCCAGGCTGTGCACTAGAATTGGGTGTGATTTTCTCTAAATCCACCATTCCCATTACTGAAAGCCCAAACTTTGGCTCATCGTCTTCTACGGTATGGCCGCCTACAACTATAGCACCAGCTTCCTTAACTTTATCAGCTCCGCCCTTAAGTATTTCCGATAGTACACTTAGGGGAAGACAATTAGGAAAGCAAGTGATATTCATTGCAGTAATTGGTTTGCCTCCCATAGCATAAACATCACTAAGAGAATTGGCTGCAGCAATTTGACCGAACATATAAGGGTCATCCACAACCGGAGTAAAAAAATCCAAGGTCAGTATGACACCTCTGTTTTGGTCTATTTTGTATACTGCTGCATCATCGGAGGTTTCTAATCCTATAATTAAATTTTCATCCTCGAATTTTGGTAAATGGCACAGAACCTGCGCCAAGGTCTCAGGACCCATTTTGGCAGCTCAACCTGCACTTTTAGTCATTTGTGTAAGTCGAGTGTTCTTAATATTCATAAGCTGCCTCCCTTCTATATAAATATAAATGATAGACATTTTCTAGTTTTACTGTCTATCATTATAACATATACAAATTTTAGTCTAAAGTTAATTTAATAAGATAAGCTGTGAAAAAGTTTATTAAATACAAAATCAGTAGAAGCATCTATTTTTGTGCTATCAGAAATGTATTTTTCACAACATATAAACAGAGGGAAATGTTTCTCGCAAAACATATTGATTAGTCTATGGTTATCAAATCTTTAATATCCTTGTATTTCTCCGCCCCAATGCCACTGACGTTGTTTAAGTCCTCAATGGACTTAAAGCCACCTTTGGTATTTCTATATTCAACTATCTTCTTTGCTATTGAAGGCCCTACTCCAGGTAGTGCATCCAATTCCTGTGCGCTTGCCTTATTAATATTAAGTTTCCCCTGTTTAATGGTTGAAGGTGAAGCAGTTGTATTTTTACGGTTTGCCTCTATTATTTCGCCTTTCTTGGGTATATATACCATATCCTCGTCGGAAAGCTTCTGGGCCATATTAATTCCATTTAAATCTGCATTTGCAGTAACCCCACCTGCCAGCTTGATGGCATCCTCTACCCGAGATTCCTTCGGTAATGTCACATTTTTTACATTCTTCACATTACCGCAAACGTAAACAGTAATATTGGTAACTTCTTCCTTCACCTCAGGTATATCTTGTTGATCCTCATTAGGTTTCTCTACCTCCTCAATCAAAACAATCTGGGTATCATATACCGTATTCTTGTACACAATGCCACATATAGCTATCAAAATAATCATACCCGCGATGATAAATCTTTTATATCTCTTAAAATTGTAAATCATAATTACACCTCCTAATATAGAAATTATATCATTGGCTGTTTAAATATTCAATAAATTGCTACTACTGTGATTTAAAGTACCAATTATGGTATACTATATAGGTATATCAACTTTTTTAGGGGTAATGGAGGACACTCAATGAAAAAACTTACGGCTTTTTTAATTGCTGCTTTTATTTTGTCATCAAATTTAGCAGTATTCGCAGCTCCACCGCAGGTTTCAGCTCCAGCAGCAATATTAATTGATGCTGAATCAGGCAGAGTCTTATATGAAAGAAATGCAGACACCAAAATGTATCCTGCTAGTACGACTAAGGTCATGACCGGTCTGCTGGCTGCTGAATACAAGGATTTAGATGAACAAATCACAGCTTCCCCTAACGTTGTTAAAATAGAAAGAGGAAGCAGTCAGATATATATAAATCCCGGTGAGATACTTACGATGAGACAGCTATTATATGCACTAATGCTACCCTCAGCAAATGATGCGGCTATAGCAATAGCAGAGCATCTAGGAGGAAGCATTGACGGCTTTGCTACTTTAATGAACGAAAGAGCCCAAAGCTTAGGTGCCGTAAATACTCACTTTGTGAATCCCAATGGCTTGCATGACGACAACCACTATACAACAGCAAGAGATTTAGCGTTGATTGCAAGAAACGGAATGAAGAACCCTGTTTTTAGAGAGATAGTTGGTACATATCATTACGAGATACCAGCTACCAATAAGCAAGAGGCACGTAATTATTTAACCAACAGCAATAAGCTTATTTCCTCATACAACAATAAATATAAATATGAAAATGCCATAGGCATCAAAACCGGCTACACTACGAAATCTCAGCACTGCCTAGTTGGTGGCGCCAAGAAAGATAATCTAGAGCTTATTACTGTAGTACTTGGGGATACCAAAGAATTTATGTATCCAGACACCATCGCGATGTTTGAATATGGCTTCGCTAATTTTAAGAAGCTTGAGCTTTTGAAAAAAGATATGATTGTGACAACTGTTAGTATTAAAAATGGTGATAGAAAGTTAAATCTCCTTGCTTCAGAAGATTATTTGTTAACTGGTAAAGAGGAAGAACTAGAAGCCATTCAAAAGACTAAGGTTGTTACTCAAATAAAAGATATCGAGGCCCCTGTTAAAAAGGGTGATGTCATCGCTACTGTAACATATAGTTTAGAAAACAAAGAACAAAAAACCATTAATCTTATTGCAGAAGAAGATGTTCTTAGCACAAAACTTCTTGATAAGATTACAGAAGCGAATAAAGAAACAAAATGGTGGCAGATAGCCTTAATCTTTGTAGCGCTCTTCTTAGCATGGAGAACGTTTGTAACTTATCGAAAAGTAAAACGTAGAAAACGCGGATTATATATAGATAGAAGAAAAAGATATTAAAAAATCCCGATACCAGAAGGTATCGGGATTTTATTATTCTACTTTATATATGCTATGACTTCTATTTCTACTAGTACATCCTTAGGCAGTCTTGCTACCTCAACACATGACCTGGCAGGTTGTAAGGCATTAAAATACTCTGCGTATATTTCATTTATTTTAGGGAATTCATTCATGTCTTTAATAAACACCGTTGTCTTTATGACATTCTCAAGACTGCTTCCCGCTGATTCTAACAATAACTTTAAGTTTTCCAGCACTTGTCTTGTCTGCTGCTGTACTCCCCCCTCAACGATTTGCATTGTTTCTGGCACTAAAGGTATCATGCCAGAGGTATAAATCATATTGCCCAGCTTAACAGCTTGAGAATATGGGCCAATCGCTGCAGGCGCTTTGGTAGTTGCTATTATTTCTTTCATTATATTACCTCCTAGAAACACAGTAAAGCTTAGTTTACGTTTATGTTGTGTAGATACCTTTAGTTATCGTAGGCAACATCTACGTAAAGTTGGCTTTACTGTGTTTTTTCATTAATTTTTATATTTCCACTCTAATTTCATCTAAATAATTATAAATGGTATATCTAGATACACATAGTACCTTTGCTACATAGTCAATTGCGCCTTTAACAAGAAATACTCCTTGTCCCTCTAGCAACTGCACTACATGGACCTTATCTTCCTTACTTAGAAAAGCTACAGGTTTACCCATTGACTCCAGCATCTTATCCACTATTCTTGCAAGAACATCATTTATTGTATCCTCTGTGCCACTGCCCTCTGCACTTACAACATTATACTCATCATTAATAAACGTAATTTCATTTATTAAATTTTTCATAACAGTAAGTTCAGAAATATCAAAGTTTATGCATAGAAATCCTATTAGATTTCCTTGTTCATCCTTTATGTACATGGAGGTTGATTTAAGAACTCTTCCATCCTTAGTCTTCTTTAAATAATTTACCCTATTATTATCAAAATTACCTTTTCTCAAATCTGCTAAACCATATTCACTCATTGGTCCGCCGATAACCCTATTTGTAACGTGCCCATTTGCGATTGCGATAATAGAATTGTCTGGATTTCTGACATCATGCAGTACTACTTCACAGTTTTTCCCAAAGGTGTTTGCTATTCCTTCTACTAAATGCACCATATTTTTTAAAACTGGGTGTAAATCTTCATACATAATATTCCCCTCCCACAATATAAACATATTAAAATCCCTCACCTATATGTTTTGCACAGAACATCTTACATAAAGTCAGAATGTGCAAAACATTTAGGTGAGAGTTTTATATCTTTATTAAAAACTAGTCATGGTTTTCTACTGGTATTTCCTTTGCATCTACCCAAATTCTCTCTAGGTTATAAAAATCTCTTTCCTCGGAATGGAATAAATGAATTACTACATGATTAAAATCCATCAGAATCCATCTGCCGCCTCTGAAACCTTCTTTGTGATAAAGCTTATAACCATCAAGCTTCATTTTCTCTTCCAATTCATCTGCCATAGCTTGAACTTGCGTAGTTGAGGTTCCTGTTGTAATTATAAAGTAGTCGGATAAAGTTGATATCTCGTGTATATCAAGCATCCTTATATCCTTAGCCTTCTTATCTTTTAATAATTCTACTGCCCTATTTGCCATTTCCGTTGATTCTGTGTACATTTTTATTCCTCCTAGAAACTCAGCAAAGCTTAGTTTACGTTACAGTTGTGTATGCGACTTTAGTACCATAGAAAAACATTTACGTCAAACTAACTATGCTGTGTTTTTTCATTATTTTCTGTCGTTGCCAATTATTATTGTTATATCAAAATCATAACTAGGATTTATATCTGAATCGACTATATTAATCCCAGTTTCTTTTGCCACCAATTCAAGTTGTTTCTGATTCCCACGTCTGTCAATTACTCTAGAGTAGCTGTAGGTTAAATCGTTGGTATCTCCTATCTTTGCTACCTCAAAGCCTTTCTTTGTTAATTCAGTCTTTAATGTTGATGCAAGACCCTTTGTCTTTGTGCTGTTTAATATTTCAATTTTTATGTCGTCTTTTATGATTTCATCAGCCGTTTTTTCTGTGGTTGTTGAAACATTTGGACTGTTTTCCGCAGTTTGACTTGTTTTTGCTCCAATATACTCATCCATCTCTGTCATTGTTTCCCGAAGCTTTGACTCATCATGCAAGAAATATGCAACGTGATTAAGTGTACCACCTTCTCCAGGCAAAGTATACATTTTAATATTGCCTGTATCAATTTTGCTTATATCCATAACGTAAGCAGCGATTTCATCCTTCTGCAGATTAGTCTTAGTATTTTTAACCATAGCATTTATTAAACTTACTGCCTTTGGTATCATAGCTGGACTGGTTAGCTTGTCAATGAATGCCTTAGCAAATTCCTGTTGTGCTTTTATTCTTCCCAAATCTTGATCTGGATAGCCTGATCTATATCTCAAAAAGTGAAGTGCTTGCTTGCCTTTAAGTACCTGCTCTCCCTTTTTAATATCTATATATAAATTCTGTGCAGGATCTGGATAATACATATCTTGAGGAACATTAATTTTTACTCCGCCCATTATGTCTACAATTTCTTCTACTCCCTTAAAATCTACCTTAACATAGTGATGGATCGGAATATCAAGCAAATTGCTGACAGTCTTCATAGCCAGAGCTGTTCCTTCTTTTTTGCCGACTGCCGCGTTGACCTTTGTAAATCCGTAACCTGGAATATCAACTCTTGTATCCCTAGGTATAGATATCATTGCAATCTGGTTTGTTTCTCTGTTATATCTTACCACAATTATGGTATCTGACCTAGCTTCATCTACTCCCAGCAGCAAGGTATTGATTACAACCTCATCCGCTGCATCAGGGGGCACAAATACACCACCATCAGTAACATCTATGAATCCTGGGTCCTGCAGGTTATCTTCTACGTTATTTAAATATAGATAACTTCCACCTATTATACCCAAGAAAACTATAAAAGAAATCATAAGTATCACAATATATTTTTTCAAAAGCATTTACCCCATTTCTTTCCCTGTGAAATGTTTTAAAATATAATTCCTAGCGAGTACTGTATTTGGATGTATCATTTGTCTCTTTCCAAGTAAAAACTTTATTGAGGATTCAAAAGCTGCAAGTAACGCCTCATCAATATTATCACCTGCAAGCTGTCTAATATATTCAATCCCAGGAAAGCTCCTTGAAGGCTCTATGACATCTGCCAGAAATAGTATTTTTTCAAGCAGGCTCATATTTTCTCTTCCAGTGGTATGAAACTTTACTGCCGAGATAATTTTCTCATCATAAATATTAAAATGATTTATCATTAGATATTCAGCTGTATGTGCATGCAGAAGATCTTTAGTACTTAGTGTCAGCTCGTCAATCGTAATTCCCAAAGCTTTAACCATACTATTTTGATCTATCATATCCGTCTCTCTAGTACAATCATGGACTAACCCAGCTAAATAGGCTTTTTTGCTGTCCTCTTTATATATGATTGCCAATTCTTCAGCTGTTTTTGCAGTACCTTCTGAATGGTTGAATCTTTTTGCAGATAAAGTACTACAAAGATAATCTTTTATGAAATCATACTCTCTCAATAGTTCACTCCCTAAATAGCCCGTGCTTGAAAATATATTGCTCTACAACCTCAGGAACTAAATACTTTATTGAAGCACCAGTTTTAATCAGTTCTCTAATATCAGTTGAAGATATATTAAGTCCAGGTACATCTATAATATGTAACTCACTATTATACTTAGACTGCAAATATAGCAGTTTTTGTTCCAGCATTGATTTATCATAACCGGGTCGCGTAACAGCCACAAAGCTGCATAGCTTTAATAATTCCTCCACCTTATACCAGGTTTCAATTTCAAGTAGTGCATCTGCTCCTGTAATAAATAAAAGTTCAACTTCACTACCATAGTATTTATTTAATTCCTCAATAGTATTTAGGGTATATGTATAACCTTCCCTATTAACTTCAATACTCGACACCTCAAAGAATGGGTTTGAAGTGGTTGCTAATACAGTCATTGTGTACCGGTGGGTGGGATCTGATAAAATGCGATTCTTTTTATGCGGTGGATTGCCTAAGGGTATAAATATAACCTTTTGGCAGTTAAGCTTTTGGCGAACTGTTTCTGCAGCAGCCAAATGACCAAAATGAATCGGGTCAAAGGTACCTCCCATAATAGCATATCTTAGCTTTTCCTTTGTTCTTATTGAAGTCTCCATCCTATTACCCCGCATGTACACATGATTATAGATATTATACACTATTTGAATTGGAATTAAAAGGTTTTAAAAGCCAAAGTGCCAGACACCATGCTTAAGAACATAATTCTTAAGCATGGTGTCTGGCACAAATTAAATCACTATCTGTGGATTTTCCTTTGAAGGCCTATAAAGTATAAACTTACCACCTATAACCTGTACAACGTCAGCCCCTAATTCCTCAGCAATTTGATTGCTGGCTTCTCTTGGCTCTTCTACGCTGTTATTTAATATCTTAAGCTTTATTAACTCTCTTTTCTCAAGAGTAATATCTATTTCCTTAATCATTGTGTCAGTAACTCCGCCTTTTCCTATCAAGAAAATAGGTTCCAAGTTATGCCCGAGTCCTCTTAAATGTGCTCTCTGTTTACTAGTTAACATTATTCTATCACTCCTACTCATAAATACGCCTACTAATACTAATAACATATATTATTCTACCAATAAGCTAGTTCAATTCCTTAAATTAATATTAAAAGGCAGACGTAGGTTTCAAGTACTAAGAAATGAAATCTTGGTCTGCCATAAGTTCACTATACTTCTACTTCTTTTCGTGTTTTGCGTCGATGAATTTCATAGTCGGGATCGCCTTTTTTCCAACCACTTCTGCTCTTCAACTCATTATAAACATAGTTGTCATTGATTACAATTTCATTTTTCTCTAAGCAGAAATACGTAGCGGTATTTTGCTTACAGTTTTCACAATGCATGCAGCTCATTTCTAACTTTTGACCTCCATTTGTTAATCAAAATATTCGAATTCTAATTCATACATCTTAACAGTGTCACCATCTTGAACTCCCTTACGCTTTAGCTCATCGACGATACCCCTCTTTCTAAGTACCTTTTGAAAGTATTTTATTGAATCACTGTCATCTAAGTTAACTGAGGAAAGCAGATGGTCTATGAAATCACCTTCTACTACAAATACCTCATTTTCTCTTCTGACACTAAAGGTTTTCTCTGCCGTATCTTTACTATACAATAAATCTTCAATTTCTTCAACAGGTTCTTCAATATCTTTATATTGTTCAAGTAAATTAAAGGCTCTATCCAAAAGTGGGTCTATGCCTTGCTTTGTAGCAGCTGAGATTCTAAATATCTCATAGCCTTGACCTTCCAAGGCTTCCCTTATCTTTTCATAGTTCTCTTCAGCACTAGGTATATCCATCTTATTGCAAGCTACCAATTGTGGTTTTGACGCCAGTTTAGGATTATATAATTTCAACTCTTCATTGATTTTATAGAAATCATCAAGTGGATCACGACCCTCAATACCTGAAGCATCTAAGATATGTATTAATACTTTCGTTCTTTCAATATGGCGAAGGAAATCATGTCCCAAGCCTACGCCAGTATGTGCACCTTCTATAATTCCAGGTATATCCGCTAATACGAAGCTACGTCCATCTCCAATATCAACAACACCTAGGTTAGGAACCAAGGTTGTAAAATGATAATTGGCTATTTTGGGTCTTGCAGAAGTAACCATTGACAATAAAGTTGACTTTCCAACATTAGGGAAGCCTACTAAGCCTATATCTGCTAATAGCTTAAGCTCTAATTCTACTTCCCTTTCGTCACCCTTTTCACCAGGCTGAGCGAATCTAGGTGCTTGCCTAGTCGCAGTTGCGAAATGTTGATTGCCTTGACCGCCTCTACCACCTCTGGCAGCAACGTATTTATCTCCAGGATGCTTCAAATCGGCTATTGCTTTACCAGTTACTACATCCCTTATTATTGTACCTGCTGGCACTTTTATGGTTAAATGCTGCCCACTTTTACCCGATGAGTTGACGGCCATACCATCTTCTCCACTTTCAGCAACATGCTTTCTCTTGTATCTAAAGTCCATAAGAGTTCTCATCTCATCACTTACTTCAAAGATAACATTGCCTCCAGCTCCACCGTCACCACCATCTGGACCACCATTTGGCGCATACTTTTCTCTTCTAAAAGAAACTCTGCCATTACCGCCGTTACCGGCTTTAATCAATATTTTGGCCTTATCTACAAACATTCTTTCACCTCAGTCTATACTTTTAATAATTATTCTTAATTATATAATATACTAATTCTGGCACTCTTGATACTATATGTTGCCAAAATACATTACCCATAGCATGTAAGCTGGTGTTGCTGCTTACTTTGCCAATGATAGTCTTTTTTCGCAACATATTGGTTTTGCACTATGTGCAAAACATTCCTTAATTCATATATTGTGAAAAATACATTTCTGATAGTACAAAAGCAGATGCTTCTACTGATTTTGTAAACAATAAATCTTTTTTCGCAATATATATATGTTTTGCACTAAATCACTTATACTAATATTTTCCCTAATTCACAGGAAACAATTCATTACAAAAAAAATTAGGTACGGCTAGTGCCGTACCACATTAAACCTTATTGAGCTACAGTGTAAACGCTAACTTGTTTCTTGTCTTTGCCTTTTCTTTCGAATTTAACAACGCCTTCTACAAGTGCGAATAGTGTATCATCTGTACCTATTCCTACGTTTGTTCCAGGATGTATCTTAGTTCCTCTTTGTCTAACTAATATATTACCTGCAAGAACTGTCTGTCCGTCAGCTCTTTTCACTCCAAGTCTTTTTGATTCACTGTCACGACCGTTTCTGGAACTACCTACCCCTTTTTTATGAGCAAATAGTTGAAGGTTCATTCTGAACATATATTACACCTCCTCATTCTCTATAACATATATATGTTTTTTGTAGTTTTGTTCTATATTCTTTAGGCCTATAAACATGGTTTCCAATATTGCAGTACTCATAAGCTGCTGTTTTTCTGTTAGCCCTCTTGGGAGCTGACAGTTTAAATAGCCATCTTTAATTTTGTACATTATATCAACATTTGCAACCAGTTTAAGTCCCTGCACAGCCGTTTGCGCTAAGGCAGATGCTGCACTGCAAACTATATCATCGCCAGATTTAGCAAAGCCGGCATGGCCGTTAAGCTTAAAATATGTGATGTTTTTTGCTTTATTTCTTGTAACTTCAACTTTAACCATTACAATTAATTATAAACTGATTTTTTCAATTTTAACTCTTGTAAATGGCTGTCTATGACCTTGCTTCTTTCTATAGTCCTTCTTTGGCTTGTACTTGAATACTATAACCTTCTTGTCCTTACCTTGTTGAACAACAGTACCTTCAACAGTTGCGCCTGAAACTACAGGTGCCCCGATTTGAATATCTCCATCATTTTCAACGATAAGTATTTGGTCAAATACAACCTTCTCACCAGAAGCAAAATTAAGCTTTTCTACAGAAATAACATCACCCTCGCTAACTCTGTATTGCTTTCCACCAGTCTTTATTATTGCATACATTAGGCTTACACCTCCTATTATAAGTCTCGCCGGATGCTAGGTAAAATTTAGACCCGTTCCGTGCGGATACGCCTACATCAATATACTTTATCATATGTATATATATTTGTCAATTAGCTTTTCCATGTTTTGCAACATAGGCCAGTGTTGACATTGATTAGAATTTTTATTTTTCATTCCTCGATAAAATCTTGCCTTCACCATTGCAATGAGGGCATTCACTCAAAAAAACACTATCTACTCTTTGACGAACCTTTTTCCTTGTCATTTCAACTAAGCCCAAGTGTGTAATTCCAAGAACATTTGATTTCGTTCTGTCTTTTTTTAAAGAATTTTTCAGCACATCTAGAACTACTTCTTCATGCTGCTTCTCATGCATATCTATAAAGTCAATTATTATGATTCCGCCAATATCACGAAGACGCAGCTGCTTAGCAATTTCTCTGGCAGCTTCAACATTGGTTTTTAGAACAGTATCTTTCAAATCTATGGTCCCTACGAATTTACCTGTATTAACATCCACAACAGTTAATGCTTCGGTCTGGTCTATTACCAGATATCCGCCAGATTTAAGCCACACCTTCCTAGTCAACACCTTGTTGATTTTGGATTTTATATCATAAAATTCAAAAATTTCATAAGACTTATCGAAGTATTCTACCTTTTTTACAAAATCCTTAGATAATAAACCTACAACCTGGACTATTTTATCATATTCCTCTTTATCATTTATTACAAACTTATCAATATCATTGGTGAACATATCTCTAGCTGTTCTGTAAACAATATTAATGTCTTTATGTATAATTCGAGGAACTGGACCATTCTGCTGTCTTATTTTAATATCTTCCCACAGCTTGCTGAGGAAGGTGATATCCTCTTTAATTTCTTCTTCACTGCAATCTTTAGCGGCAGTTCGGATTATTACACCCATATTTGCGGCTTTATATTTCATTGCTAAAGCCTTCAGTCTCTCTCGCTCCGGTTCGTTCTCTATTCGTCTAGATATGCCTGTATATTCTACAGTTGGCATTAGCACTACAAACCTTCCGGGCAACGTAATATGAGTTGTAACTCTAGCTCCCTTTGTACTGATTGGTTCCTTTACTACCTGAACAACAATTTCCTGACCAACCTTTAGAAAATCACTGATGCTAACATTTTTGTATTTATCTACGTACTCGCTTTCTTCTTCTTCCCCAATATAAGTATTTGGGATTGCATCTTTTACATATAAGAAAACATTTTTATCTATGCCTATATTTACAAAAGCAGCCTGCATCCCGGGCAATACATTTTCAACCCGTCCTTTGTATATATTACTCACTATGGACTGGTTATTATGCTTTTCAACATATAGCTCTGTCAGCTCTTTATCTTCTAGCAGCGCTACGGTTGTATTTTCAATTCCGACATCGATCACTATTTCTTTCATTGTTTATGCCCCTATTCTATATGTTTCATGTATTCATTTTACCTCTAAATCAGATACACAAAACATTTTCCTTAATTTATAAATGCTAATCTCTGTATTCAAGTAAATCTACTAGCTTTCCGTCTTTTTCTACAAACACATCTTCACGGGTTATTGTTATCCTATTAATATCAAGCCCTGCATATTCAGCAAAAGCCTGCATAAGTAAATCCGGATTTAAGTTAGCCTTGCTGCCGCTTTGAAGTAAGCAATCAAAATTACAGATTCCCTCAGTGCAGCCCCCAAAATTCATCTCCAAAATCATAGGCCTTATTTCAACTACCTTCATTTGAAAATTCTTTTTAGGTTGCTTCTTTTTTGCTAAAATACTCTCTTGATTTATAAAGCTGAAAAGTTTTCCTCTTATATCCTCAACATCAACGGTTCCAAGGTTTACTTTCATTGAATATTCCGCATGGGTTATTAATGCCATTGCACTTTTGAACCTTTCAGGAAGCTCTATAGCTCCTAAAATCTTAATTCCCTCTGGCATTGACTTGTTTAATCCATCAATTATTTCCTGCAAGGGCATCTCTTTAGCTAAGGTTATATCCACATATTCCGCCAAACTCACAACCCCAACACTTAAGGGTGCACCAAAACTCATTTCTGGATGGGGATTAAACCCTCCGCTGTATGCCATAGGTATATTTGCCCTTCTAACTGCACGCATAAAAGTTCTCATCAAATCTAAGTGGGATATATATTTTACTTCATTACCTTTTGCAAATTTAAGTCTGATATTTATCATTAGCATACACCGCCTTCTAATAAGTTGATGCCACAGCCTGTGCATGCCACTTTACAGTCCTCAGTCAATTCAGCTTCTAGAGACTTTTTATATTCTCTAATAAGGAACTCTTTAGTGACGCCCACATCTATATGATCCCAAGGCAGTGTTTCATCTAATTCACGCTTTCTATAGGCATAAAATTCTGGATCTATATCACACTGCTTAAATGCTTCCATCCATTTACTGAATCTGAAGTGCTCATCCCAGCCGTCAAACTTGCACCCTAGCTCCCATGCTTTTATAAGCACTTCACTGAGTCTGCGGTCTCCTCTTGCGAAAACTGCCTCCATATAGCTTACTTGTGGCTCGTGCCAATTGACGGTGGCTTGTTTTTTCTTTAAAGCAGCTCTCAAGTGCTTTTGTTTCTCAATTAAGGTATCAATCCTATCCTGAGGCTCCCACTGGAACGGTGTAAAGGCCTTGGGTACAAAAGAGGAAGCCGCAACATTTAGATTCAAGTTCTTTGGCCTTGTCTCTCTCGGAACTTCGTAATAACGTTTTATAACCTTTAAGGCTAAATCTGCAATTCCTTCTACATCTTCTAAGGTCTCAGTGGGCAAGCCTATCATAAAATATAGCTTTATCCCGCTGTATCCAGTTTCAAATGCAGAGCCTACGGACTTTATTAGATCCTCTTCCGTTACGCCTTTATTGATAAGATCCCTCATCCTCTGTGTTCCTGCTTCAGGCGCAAAGGTTAAGCCGCTTTTTCGTACCTTTTGCACTTCTTCTATAAGCTTTAAGGTAAAGGAATCTAATCTAAGTGATGGTAATGATAATGCTACTCTGTTTGATTGGTATTTAGACATTAGCTTTTCTACCAGTTCTTGAAGTCTGGAATAATCACCTGTTGATAAAGATGATAATGAGATTTCTTCGTAACCGGAGCTTGCTAGAAGCTTATCTGCAATTTCCACCAGTTCTTCAACTTCTCTTTCACGAACAGGGCGATAAACCATGCCAGCTTGGCAGAATCTACAACCTCTTGTACAGCCTCTAAATATCTCCAGCATAATTCTATCATGCACTATTTCAATGTAAGGAACTATAATCTTATCCGGGAAATATGAATCCTTAAGGGATTTAACAATTCTTTTGGTTATCCTTTTGGGTGTAGCTTCATCTAAGCTCACTACCTGTTTTATTGTATTATCTTCGTTATACTCGACTTTATATAAAGAGGGAACATAAACTCCCTTAATTGCTGCTGCAGCCCTAAGGAACTCTATTCTGGTTTTGCCGGATGACTTCCAGGTTTTATAAGTATCCATTATTTCTAATATCAGCTCTTCACCTTCACCCAAAGCAAATAAATCTATAATTTCAGCTAAGGGTTCTGGATTATACGCACAAGGTCCTCCTGCTATGATAAAAGGCTGTCCTTCTTTTCTTTCATCTGCCCTTACAGGTAATCCTGCCATACCTATCATATTTATGATGTTTGTATAGCTCATTTCATACTGAAGTGTAAAACCAAAAAAATCAAATTTATCAATGTAGTCTCTGCTTTCCAAGGCGAATAGCTTTACATTATTTTCTCTCATTTCCTTTTCCATATCAGACCAAGGTGCAAAAACTCTTTCGCAGTAAATATCCTTTTGTTCATTAAGTAAATGATATAAAATCTTAATTCCCAGATGGGACATCCCGACTTCATAAACATCAGGGAATCCAAATGCAAATCGGATATTTATTCCATCTAAGCTCTTATGAATACTGTTCCACTCATTACCAATATATCTACCTGGTTTCTCAACTCTAGGAAGTATATCCTCATAGATAAATTCCTTTATATTATCATTAATCATTATTTACCTCCAAGCTTTTCATTATGTCTTGCACCAACAACTTACAGTTAATAAGTATGGTACAAAACATTTTCTTCTGTTCATATGTTATGAAATATAAACTTTTGTATTGATAGTTTATTTCATAGCATAGTTGTGTTTATCATTTATATTATTACATAATTGTGGGTTTATTGCTATATTTATCACCATCTTTTATCTGTCCCACTTTGCTATCATAGCCATATTTCAAAAAAGCATCCATAATATCAGCCTCACTGAAGACCTTCGTTGTTTGACCAGAATTGTCCAATAAATGCATTATGCATATTGTACTTGGGCTAAATTGATTTGCTACATATCTTATCATGGTATCGGAGTGAACCTTTATTATTCTAGTCCTTAATCTGGCTTTACCCATATGACTTTTTTTATAATTATTTTTATACATCAGATAATAATATGAGCAATACTTCAATTCCTTATGACAGCCCATGTATATAAATACTCCTATTATTATATATGCTGCACTAGTATCCCCACTATATATGATTACTATATTATATAGCACCAGAGCAATTGCAATTATTCGGCCAGAAATAACCATTATTTTTGTTGCCTGCTTGTAGCTCATATAATGAAGCAGAACATTTCGTAAAATTCTGCCTCCATCTAAGGGCAGTGCCGGTAATATATTAAAGGCCATCAATACAAAATTAAACTCCGCTATGATTTTAAAAAGTTCATTTTGCTGTGATAACAAAGATGCAATTGCCGCTATTGCTGCTATTGCCCCGCTGACCGCAGGCCCTGCTACCGCAATAAGTGCCTCTGTGTATCCCCCGTACTTGGTGATATCCTCCATTTTAGCTACTCCGCCGTACGGAAAAAGTTCTATTTCTTCAACCCTTATACCCATAAGCTTAGCTATTATGCCATGTCCTATTTCATGAAGGAGTACACTTATAAAAATTGTTATGCTCTGATTTATGTAACCAGAATAAAAACTAGCAAACAAAAAAAGGATAAAAAATAAGTTTAATTTTATCCTTACCATAAAAGCCCCCACACGATCATTATTTATGTATTTTGCTGTTTTATGAATTATTGTACTGAAGCACTATTAAGCTTATCTAAAGGGTTAACTGACTTTCCATCCTCTTGCACTTCAAAATGAAGATGGGGTCCAGATACAATACCGGTATCACCAACCTCAGCGATGATATCCCCTTGGGAAACTTTTTGTCCTTGCTTCACCAAGGTTTTAAAGCAATGAGCATATATCATCTCATATTTATCAACTGTGATCCTTACAAACTTACCATTGTATTCATCTTCTCCAACTTCTTTTACGGTACCTCTTGTTGAAGATTTGATTGGGGTACCAATTTCTGCGGCGATATCCATTCCCGTATGCATCTTTGTTGTATTAAATACAGGATGTACTCGTTCCCCAAAAGGAGAGGTTATTACGCCTTCAATTGGCATTATAAAAGTGACGCTTGTATTATCTTCTTCCATACCTAAGGTTTTCTTGGTATTAGGAATGATGGTTTTTATGTTTTTAAAAGTATCTATTGCTGTGTTTAAGCTAATATTCCAGCTGACGACCTCCTTGACACTCTTTGAAATATTATTTGACAGCGCAGTATCTACATTATTAATAAGTAATAACATTGCTACTATAATCAAGGTAACAAAGGTCTGCAACAATAGCTTATCAAAATATGTTCTCTCACCAAACCTTTTAAAGCGTAGTATATCCCCCACCTTTTTGTACTCATTTACGTACTTTATTTGCGGAATATCATCAAAATTCTTGTCATCCATAAAATCTTCTCCCTTGTTTATAATATTGCATTTGTACTAATATATTTAAGGGAGCAAGCTTTTATGACGAAAAAAAACTGCTGATTTAATCAGCAGTTAAAATTGTCTATTATCCTTCATTTTCTTTATTGGTATGCTGGCCATCAAAGCTGGAACGGAAGCTCCATCACTTCTTCTAGTCCTCGTTAGCGTTATTTCCAATCCTTCTTCTTCTATTTCAAGATAATCAGAAATAACTCCAAGTATTTCTCCTTTTATCATTTCAAGAAACTGAGGAGAAACATTTGCACGGTCATGGATCAAAACCAGCTTAAGACGTTCCTTAGCAATATCTTTACTGTTATCATTTTTATTAAACATTTTGAATAGGTCCATACCTTCTCCTCCTCACTTATTTCTTCTTAACAAAACCAAACATTTTTGCAAGTTTTGAAATAAAGCCGTCATCTGATTCTAAATTCATAAACGGTACATCTTCACCAAGTACTCTTTTAACGATATTTCTATAAGCTTGTCCTGCCATAGATTCATTGTTTGATACAGCAGGCTCTCCTCTATTTGTTGATACTATTATATGTTCATCGTCTGGGACTACACCAATCAATTCAATTGCCAAAATATCAATCATATCATCGATATTCATCATATCTCCACGTTTAACCATATCAACTCTTAGTCTGTTGATGATTAGCTGAGGATTTTTAAGTCCATTTGCTTCTAGCAGTCCAATTATCCTATCTGCATCTCTTACTGCCGATACCTCTGGAGTCGTAACTACTAAAGCCTTGCTAGCTCCAGCGATGGCATTCTTAAAACCTTGCTCGATTCCAGCAGGACAGTCTACTATTACATAATCGAATTCCTTAGAAAGCTCTGTTGTAAGTTCTTGCATTTGCTTTGGCGTAACCGCATTTTTATCTTTTGTTTGTGCAGCTGGCAGTAAATATAAATTAGGGTATCTCTTATCTTTAATTAAAGCTTGTCTAAGTCTGCATACCCCTTCTACCACATCTACCAAGTCATATACTATTCTATTTTCTAATCCCATAACTACATCTAGATTTCTTAAACCAATATCAGCATCAACCAATACTGTACTTTTGCCTTCCATTGAAAGACCTGCTCCGATATTTGCAGTAGTAGTTGTTTTACCAACACCGCCCTTACCGGAAGTAATTACAATTACTTCACCCATTGTACACCCTCCATTATAGTTATCAAAATTTTATTTACCTGTTTGGCAAATATGGTTCTACAAAAATCATACCCCTTTTTACTACAGCCATTTCGGGTACTGAAGTTCTAATTCCCAATCCATCTGGTGATCTTGTGATAATATCACCGATTCTTATCTGTGCAGGAAGCAGATTTAAAGCAGAAACAAATGCACCATAATCTCCACCAGAACCAGCATGGGCTACGCCCCTCATAGTCCCCATTACAATTATACTGCCTGTTGCTTTTATCTGGGCGCCAGGGTTGACATCTCCAACAATTACAATGTTTCCAGTGTACTCAATAAGTTGTCCTGACCTGACAGTTGCTCTTACAATTAATACCTTGTCCTGAATTACATTATCATAAGGAAGCGTTTCATAGTTTGTACTTTCTTTTGTCTCTTCCTTATCTGAAAGGATGTCTGTATTTTGAGAATACTCTTCAAGAACAGACATACCATAATCATTCTCTACTAAATCCTTTAACTCATCAAATTCTTCTCTCGTTAGCTTTTTACCTTTAAAATTAACAATCTTAGCACCTTCGAAAAAACGTTTAGCTGGTTTGATCTTTTCATTTAGATTTTCCTTAATATTGTCTAGGTTCATTTCTTCTTTTAATAATATGTAAAGCCCTTCTTTGGTTCCCTTAAAAACTACAGCATTCTCACCCATTTGTAGAATGTTACCTCCTGAAATCTAACAATGTTGTATCTTTAAATTTATATAATTATGCACACCATATAAATTTCTTCAAAAGCTTCATAAATCCTTCTTTTTCGCAGGAATAAAGTAATAAAGTTTATTAATTTTTTGTGTTTTGCAAAATAAAATAAAAGCCTTCATAGGCTTTTATTTTTTTATCAAATAATTCGGGGATGCTGTTTGCAGCATCCCCCTATATAACATATCTATATTATTGTATCATGTCGTTTTTTGGTGTAACGTTGTCTCTAACCTCTTCTGCCGTCAAATACTGTTCTATTATTGCCCGGGCAATTGGAGCTGCATAATTCCCATGACCACCTTGAACAACAACAACTGCAACGGCTATTTCCGGTTTATCATAAGGTGCAAAAGCAACAAACCAAGCATGATTATCTGCCTTATTTGCTTGGGCAGTTCCAGTTTTTCCTCCGGTAGAAATTGTTGAACCCATAAACTCTCTATAACCAGTTCCTCCCGGGGTAGTAACTGCCATCATACCTTGCTTAATAGCCTCAACATTGCTTTGATTCATTTCAATTTTTTGAATAGCTTCCGGTTTCTTGTCTAGCTTTACTTTACCATCATATCCAACAATCTTCTCGACTAAATATGGCTTATATCTAGTACCACCATTCACCAATGCAGTAAGATGATTAGCCATTTGTATTGGAGTGATGGTATTAAAGTCTTGTCCGATAGCTGATTGAATCGAGTCATAAAGCTTCCATTTACTCTCTGTGATATAAACATTTACGATGTTCTGCACCACATTTTTATCAAGTCCTAATTGCTGTAGTTCTGCTCTAATTTGGCTGTTTTCCATATCCTTATAAATATAAGAGCATATATTCTTTAATAAATCTTCATCTTTAATGTTTAGTTTATATTTTAAATAGTTTTTAAGGCTTCTTTCATATAATCTCTGCTTGTAGGAAGGTCCGCTAATTATTCCGCTAGCTTCCCCTGTTAATTCAACACCTGTTTTTTCTCCAAATCCAAAAAGTTTTGCATAGTTTTCGAAAATTTCTCCGCCAATTCTACGTCCTACTTCAAAGAAATAGTAGTTACACGACTTCTGTATAGCTTTATTTATATCTACAGCTCCATGAGTAGTATGACTGCTCTTCCAAATGGCACAAGACGGAGCGTAGCCGCCTCCAACCTCGTAAGGTCCTCTATCGATAATAATCTCATTTTTAGTTATACTGTTATTTTCTAATCCAGCTAACCCAGTCAGCATCTTCATTGTTGATCCTGGAGGAAGTGCTGTGGAAATAGCATTATTGATTAATGGTTTAGGCGCATACTGCTCATTTGTCGTAGGCTGTAATGTCTTCCAATTTTTTGAGCTTATACCTGTCGCAAATAAATTAGGGTCATAACTAGGGTTGCTAGCTAGGGCTAATACTCTACCTGAATTGATATCCAGTGCAACTACTGCCCCTGAGGTTGCATTTGGATATGCATCCACACCTATTGATTTATCACCCTTTTGTATTGTCTCCATGGTTTTCTTTAAAGTGTCTTCTGCAACTTTTTGCAGCTTATAGTCAATGGTAAGAAATACTGTATCCCCGGGTGTCGGCTCTTCTTCACTTACAGTATCAATCATGCTGCCAGCAACGTCTATCTCGATCTGCCTTGATCCATCCTGTCCCTTTAGAAATTCTTCCATGGTTGCCTCAATACCTGATTTACCAATCATATTCTGCCCTGTATAACCCTTTGCTGCCAAGGCTTCCAATTCTGTACCAATCTTACTCATGTAACCTAGTATATGTGCCGCGAAGTCAAGATTTGGATACTCTCTGATTGGCTTTTGTATTATTTCTACCCCAGGTAAAAATATTCTGCTTTCCTCCAATTGAGCTCTTGTTTGCTCACTGATATTAGAGGCAATTTCAACAGGCTCATAGGCCTTGTATATATTCTGACTCAAAAGATATCGTACTGCTAATATCTTCTTTGCTTCCTCGTCACTATAACCATTTTGATCTCCAGCCTGTTGTCTTGAAATTTTGTAGTCCTCTATAAACTTATTAAAAACTTCGACCGCTGTAGCATTTTCATCAATCTTTTTACTCTTTTTCCATTTAATCTCGTCCTTTTTAAAATTATACTGGTAATCCTCCAGACTAAATGGCAGCTCTATCCCGTATTGCTGTGTAAGTATTTCATAGGCTTCGAGATCAAGTATTTCTTCTGAAATTTCATTGTCCAGTCTAATTTGAGCAAAAGCTTGCTGTACTGTAGCGTTCTCGGGTATATTATATTCTTTCTTCCAATTTACTTCATCTTCGTGAAATGTAAATCTTGTTGGATTAATTAGTATTGGTATTTCATCCTTATAGGTATCACCATTTCTTTCAATGATGTTTACAACTGTCAATGCAATTTCATTGATATCTGTCTTTGGTAAATCGGCCTTCATAATATTGACTGAGTAACTCATCTTATTTCCTGCTAAGGTCCTGCCGAATCTATCAACAATAGTGCCTCTAGGCGCGTCTATTCTTATAGTTCGCGTTCTGATATTCTCAGCTCTATTCTTGTAGTAATCACCTTTAACAATTTGCAAATCCGCCAAACGAAATATAAGCAATAAAGCAATAAAAACAATTATTACATTTAAATAATCCATTCTGCTTTTAAAATATTTTTTTAACATTTTACCACCCATATGTTTTACACGAATCTCTTAATATTAAATCAAAATGTGCAAAACATTTTCCTTAATCTATATGTTGTGAAAAATACCTCTTTGATAATACTAAAGCAGATGCTTATACTGATTTTGTAAATGATAAATCTTTTCGCAACATAATAACTCTTTTCTATCCTTAGCTAGTATAGTCTATTCTGCATAAACTGCTTGTTGTTCAGGTGCAGGAAAAACCTGTAGACAACAGCTCCAAGTATCGCATTATATATGCCTTGGGGCAATATTATTCTAAATAGTATCTGAGTATACATTACTCCATCATGTAGTAAATTGCCTGTTAAATACATTAACAGAAAGTATATATGTTGATAGATTATAACCGCAGCAAAATTGAATAATGCCGGAGGTAGAATACTATCCCTAAATACATTTTCACGTGCTTGCCCGAATATATAGCCTGTTATCATGTAGGAAAAAGCATTTATTCCTAAAACTCTGCCATACAATATATCTATAAGCAAGCCTGAAACTAAACCAATAGCGGCGCTATAAGCACCACCCTCAAGGATTGCATAAGAAATAATTAATATGATTACAAAATCTGGCTTTATTCCATCAATACGAAAAAACTGAAAAAGTGTTGTTTCTAATATAATATTAAGTAACACAAGTCCAGATATTACAAATGTCTTCATATTACCCTCACTGATTTGAACCTCTTACAATATATATTTCCTCTAATCGTTTGAAATCTGCAGCCGGATCTATGTGTACCAACTTCTGCAGTTTTCTTTCTTGTTTTTCAACGCTTTTTACCTTACCTATATATAGGTTTTTAGGAAATGTACTAAAGCCCGATGTACTTATGTCATCGCCCTTTGCTATATCCGATTCAATAGGCATGACAGCTATTATTTCGTTATCTGTGCTTCCAGATACTATTCCCAAATCTCTTGTTCTATCAACGATAATGCTGACAGAGCTTCTTTGATCAATCAAAGCCATAAACTTTGAATAGTTAGTGCCAACTTCTATTACCCTTCCGACTAAATATCCATTACCCCAAAGAATAGCATCATTAGCTTGAACTCCATCTTTAGAACCCTTGTCCAAGGTATAAATATCAAACCAATTGCTAGGATCCATCCCAGTAACATTTGCACCTATAATAAACGTCAACTCTTGATTGTTTTCCTTAAAGCCAAGAAGACTTCGGAGCCTATTGTTTTCCGATGCAAATTGAATTAGTTTTCTATTCTCTTCCTGAAGAGTGCTAAGCTCAGCCTTTAAACTTTCATTTTCCTTCTTTATACCTCTTATCTGAAATAAGCTTTCAAAGGAACCACTAAAGAATTCACCAACAGAATAAAATACATTCTGTATTGGATTAATAACTGCGCCTAAAGCACCTTCTACAGATGTGGGTCTTGTCCTACCTCCCGACGTAACAGTCATAAATAGCACCAATACGATAGATACTATTATAATAATTGTCAAGAGTTTATTACTGAATAGCTTCATATACCTCACTCCATATTCAAATGCATGGCCAATTAATAATATTAGCCATGCTTTTTATGTTAATATTTTCTTGAATATTGAGACCTGCTTATCTCCTCAAATTGTTCCAAGGCTTTTCCAACTCCCATTACAACACATTCCAAAGGATTCTCAGCTACATTTACAGGCATGCCTGTTTCTTTTCTAACCAAGTCTGCCAGGCCATGGAGCTGTGCGCCCCCACCAGATAACATGATGCCTCTGTCCATAATATCAGAAGCGAGTTCTGGAGGAGTTTTTTCTAAGGTACTCTTTATACCATCTATTATTTGAGAGATTGGCTCTCTCAAAGCATCCATTATTTCATCAGAGGTAATAAAAATAGTCTTAGGCAGTCCTGTAACTAAATCTCTACCCTTAATATCCATGCCGCCTTCGATTGAACCTGCATAAGCAGAACCGATTGTAATTTTGATTTCTTCTCCGGTCCTCTCACCTATGGCAAGATTATATACTCTTTTAACATAATTCACAATAGCTTCGTCTGATTTGTCTCCAGCTACCCTTATTGATTTGCTTGTTACTATACCCCCTAAGGAAATTATAGCAATCTCAGTTGTACCGCCACCCATGTTTACAATCATGCTGCCAGTTGGTTCTCCCACTGGTAAGCCTGCTCCAATAGCTGCTGCCATTGGTTCTTCAATTACTTTTGCAGCTTTAGCTCCTGCCTGTTGTGCAGCTTCTTCAACAGCACGTCTTTCAACCTCTGTTATGCCTGAAGGTACGCTTACCAATACTCTAGGTCTTCCAAACATTGAATTCCCTATTGCTTTACGAATAAAATATCTAAGCATATCCTGCGTAACTGAAAAATCAGCGATAACTCCATCTCTCATAGGTCTAATAGCCACGATGTTGCCTGGTGTTCTTCCTATCATTTTTTTAGCCGCTTCCCCTACAGCAAGTACATTATTGCTTTCCCTTCTCATAGCCACAACTGATGGCTCTCTTACAACTATACCTTTGCCTTTTACAAAAACTAATGTATTTGCTGTACCTAAATCTATTCCTATATCTTTTACAAAAAAATTAAATATTCCCATTTTTAATTATTTCCTCCTTATCAATTACCGTAGTTCAAATTTTAAAATAATCCTTTATCTTTCAAGCTAATATACTTTCCATCTCCAATAATTATATGATCAACTACTTCTATTCCTAAAATTTTCCCACCCTCTACCAATCTATTTGTTACATTAATATCTTCTTGGCTAGGTGTGGGATCTCCGCTGGGATGATTGTGCACTAATATCAGACTGGCACAGGACTTTTTAATTGCCGGTGCAAAAACCTCTCTGGGATGCACTATTGAAGAATTAATGCTTCCTACAGAAATCTCTTCCAAACTTACTAGTCCACACTTTATATTAAGAAGTATTGCCTTCATGCATTCTTTCTTAAGATATCTCATATCTTCCATAACAATATTAGATGCATCTCTTGAGCACCTAATAAAGATTTCTTTTTTATATGTTTGTGTTGCGAGTCTTCTTCCAAGTTCGACCGCTGCTTTAAGCTGTGCTGCTTTAGCAGGTCCGATACCATGAATAGAACTTAGTTCCTCTGCTTTATTCTCAAGTATAAATCCAATACCTTCTTGATGTTTAAGCAGCTTATATGCAATATCGATTGCACTTTCATTTTTTGTACCTGTTCTAAGTAGTATTGCCAATAATTCTGCGTTTGATAATACTTCAGCGCCGTATTTTGTTAATTTTTCACGGGGTCTTTCATTCTCCGGCAAATCTTTTATTCTAAGGTTTGAATTAGGTAAACTCATACGCTACACAACCTTTACATAATAAATCAAATCAGATTTATATCAAATTGCTTCATGATTTTAAATAGCTTATTTACAGGCAAACCTACAACGTTAAAATAACAACCCTGAATCTTTTCAACAAATAGAGAACCTATTCCTTGTATCGCATAAGAACCTGCTTTGTCTGATGGCTCACCGCTGGAAATATAAGTTAAAATTTCTCTGTCTTCAAGCTCTCTTATCCACACCTTGGTACTCTCATGCATTGTTACAGCCTTTCCAGTACTTCCTTGAATAATGCTTAATCCAGATATAACCTGGTGTTCTTTGTTACTTAAGGTCTTAAGCATATTAAATGCATCCTCATCGGACTTTGGCTTGCCCATTATGTTATCACAATAAACAATCGTATCTGAGCCAATAATATATGTTTCCTCTGATAAATTGCTTTTAAGCCTTTCGTAAACATCCAAAGCTTTCATATATGCAAAATGCTCGACCAATGCAATAGGCTCCATGTTAATGAGTGTTTCCTCAAAATCTGATGGAATTACCTCAAAGTTTATATTGAGTTGGTTTAGTATTTCTCTTCTTCTCGGAGAATTAGAGGCTAGTACTATGTTCATAATTCACTTCCCATTTTAAATGTAATATGATTATACTCTGTCATAATAATCATTCATAAAATAATAAATACTACCAGTTTCTTTTATAAAAAAAGATTGAAGTCAAAATACCAAGTACGCTAAACATATTGATGTTAAACTTAAAGCCTAGAGTCAGCTCCAAAATTTTTAAGTCCCATGTATGTGTACTCACCCCTAAGTTTATCCCATACTTCAACATTGGTACATATTGTCCTAATATTTCTCCTAAAAAGCCTCCAATAACTATGCCGGAAATAATCATTAAAAAAAGTATCCATCCATTACCTTTACTATAGCCTTTAGACATATGATCCATCCCCTTTAATATTCTATTTTCCCCACTTTTTAACTACATCAAACAGGAAGTTAATAAAATCTTATATTACGACAAATTTCTATCCATAACTAGTTTAGCATTTAACTAATTCTACTGCAATAAGTTTGGCATTTTAATTGAGTATAATCAAATATATATTCGTAACTTCATTATGTTACCCCGGGGTAGAAAAAAAGAAGCGGTAATCCGCTCCTTTTATCTCATTTCAATTGCATCCTTTGGACACTTTTCATAACATTTTCCGCATCCAACACATTTGTCCTCAAGAACCTTATGCTTACCTTTAAGTTCGCCTTCAATTGCTTCAAAGTTGCAATTCTTAGAGCAGATCGTGCAGCCTATGCATTTCTCATCAACTACAAAAGCCTTTTTCCTATTCGCAAAGTTTGCGTATATTGTTTTTGTAGGACAAGCTTCTGCACACATCATACAATTTACACACTTGCTGTAATCGATTCTTGCAAGATTGTTTTCAAATACAATTGCATCAAACTTACAAGCCTTAACACATTTTTGACAAGCAATACATCCAACTTTACAGGATTCCATAACTGCTTTGCCCTTTTCTTGATTTTTGCAAAGTACTCTAACCTCTTTTGACATTGGTACTAGCTCAATAATATTCTTAGGACATACTGCTATACACTTTTTACATGCCGTGCATTTCTCTTCATCAACTACTGCAACACCATTTGTAACGTGTATCGCATCGAAGGGACATGCCTTTACACAAGTACCTAAACCCGTACATCCGTATCTACAGCTCTTTGATCCACCAGCTAACGCTTCTGCTGCTTTGCAATCTGTTATGCCTTGGTATTCATACTTTTCATTTGCATTGTTTGAATCACCACAACATATTACTCTTGCAACATGTTTTTCTGTTGTTTCTGCAGTAACACCCATAATCTCTGCAAGTTTTGCTGCAACACCTGCGCCTCCAACTGGACATCCTGTTATAGTTGCCTTGCCGTTTACTACAGCGTCTGCAAAGGCATCACAGCCCGCAAAACCACAACCACCACAGTTTGCACTAGGTAAAGCATCTCTTACTTCTGCTGTCTTTGGATTAACCTCTACGGCAAATTTCTTGGAAGCATAAGCTAGAACGATTCCAAAGAAGATAGCTAGTCCGCCCAGACTTACTACCGCCCATATTATACTTAACAGATTCAATATTTTCACCTCATTAATGATAATTTGCTGTTATTATTATTTTATTAATCCTTGGAAACCCAGAAACGCTATTGAGAACAGACTTGCTGCAATCATCGCTATAGGAAATCCATCTAATGCCTTTGGAATTGGTGATGTCTCAAGTCTTTCTCTAACACCGGCAAACAATACGATTGCCAATGTAAAGCTTAAACCTCCACCTACACCATTTACTAAGGTTTCAATCAAATTGAAATTGCTTTGAATGTTCAAAATTGCAACCCCTAGAACTGCACAGTTTGTTGTAATTAGCGGTAAGTAAACGCCTAGAGCCTGATATAATGTAGGACTAGTCTTTTTAATTACCATTTCAACAAATTGAACCAATCCGGCTATAACAAGTATAAATGCTATAGTTTGCATATATTCGATATCTAAGGGAATCAATACAAAGGTATTAACCAACCAGGTCATTACTGAAGCCAACCCCATAACAAAGGTAACTGCAAGACTCATACCTGTAGCTGTCTCAACCTTCTTTGAAACTCCTAAGAAAGGGCATATTCCTAAAAATCTAGACAATACAAAGTTATTAACCAATACAACACTTAATAATATTAATAAAAGATTCATCAAACTACCTCCTATGCCTTCTTGCCGGCAGTTAATTTATTAACCGCAGCAATAGTAAGTCCAAATACTAGGAAGCCTCCAGGAGGAAGAATCATAATCAATGCTGGCTTAAAGCTTGCACCGAAAAGTTGTATTCCTAGGAAAGTTCCTGCTCCAAGCACTTCTCTAAACGTACTGATTATTACTAGAGCTAATGTAAAGCCTAAGCCCATACCAATACCATCCATAATTGAATTTAATGGAGGATTCTTTGCAGCAAAGGACTCTGCTCTCGCGAATATAATACAGTTAACAACTATAAGAGGAATAAATATACCTAATTGCTTATCCAAATCCGGTGTATATGCCTTAATAAGCATCTGAACAATAGTAACGAAGGAAGCAATAACTATTACATAAACAGGTATTCTAACTTCATTAGGTACTAACTTCGTTATTAGAGAAATTATTAGATTTGATCCTATCAAAACAGCAGCTGCTGCTAAACCCATACCTATACCGTTAAAAACGGCAGTCGTAACCGCAAGTGTAGGACAAGTTCCCAAAACTAGTCTTAGAGTTGGGTTTTCCTTAATTAAACCATTGGTGAGATCTTTCCATAAACTCATTTTTCCACCTCCAACATCATCGATTATTTAGCTGACAATTCTTTTGCTACTGACATCGCCTTGTTTACACCAGCTGTAACAGCTTTTGATGTAATTGTAGACCCTGCAATAGCAACTATTTCATTTTCTTTAGGAGTGCCATTTTTTATAACGTTGATAAGACTATCCCAAGTTTTGTTTTGGTATTGATTGCTAAAAGCTGGCTTCTCCGCATTCTTACCGAGTCCTGGTGTTTCGTTGTTTGTTCCGACCTTCACACCTTGAACTACTCCATTTAAATCAACACCAACAATCATTTCAATAGCTCCGCTATAACCCTTGGGTGCAACCATAACAGTATAACCTACCAAGTTGCCTCCTGTTTTTGCCTCGTAAACATCTCGAACTATGCTGTTTTCAGGATTTGCTTGAATTGTAGCCAAGGCTGCTGCGTCAAGCTTTGCAAACTCATCTGCCGTTGGAAGTACTATTTGTCTTGCCTCATTGTTAGCCTTTTCTATCTGCTCTGCGATCTTTTCAAATGTAACACCATTTGTAAGACCTAAAAGTACAGCTGCAATAGCACAAATGATCAAAAGTACGCCGGTTAATCTAACATAATCACGCACTCTTTTTCACCCCCCCAAATTTTCTTGGTAAAGTAAATCTATCAATTAGAGGTGTTGCAATATTCATTAACAAGATTGAATAAGATACACCTTCAGGATATCCACCATAGAATCTTATTACTGTAGTTAATAATCCGCATCCTACTGCAAATATTATTTGACCTTTTGGAGTCATTGGCGATGATGAATAATCTGTAGCCATAAATATTGCACCTAGTAATAAACCACCAGCTAAAACATGATATGGTATATAAGTTAAATCAAAGCCGCTGAATACAAAGGCTAAAATACCTACAGTTGAAATATAAACAACTGGTATTCTGTAACTGATTACTCTTCTATAAAGTAAGTAAAGTCCACCAATTAAGAGTGCAAGAGCTGATGTTTCACCAATACAGCCTCCAACATTTCCTATAAATAAGTCCATTATATTTGGCAAAACTTGATTAACTGCTTCAGTTCCCTTTAATATTGCCAAGGGTGTTGATGTCGTTACCGCATCAACTCCTGGTTGTACCCAAGTTGTCATATCAACTGGCCATGATGCTAATAGTACTGCTCTAGCAGCCAAGGCAGGGTTTATGAAGTTATGTCCCACTCCGCCGAAGCATTGTTTTGCAATGATTATTGCAAACATAGAACCGATTGCTACCATCCATAATGGCAAGGTTGAAGGAACGTTAAATGCTATTAATAAACCAGTTACAACTGCGCTAAAATCACCAACTGTTACAGGTCTTTTCATAATCTTTTGCATTGCTATTTCAGATGCGACTGCAAACCCTACGGCTACTATAGTCAGCCATAATGCTTTTAATCCAAAAAACCATATACCTGCAAAAAGCGCGGGTAGTAATGCAATTGCCACATCCATCATTATTCTTTTTGTAGATTCACCCGACCTAATATGAGGTGAGGATGATACTAAAAATCTGCTGTTTTCCAACTTTTTACCCCCCTATTACTTCGCTTGAGCTTTTCTGCGCTTCGCAAGAATTTCTCTTTTTGCTAATCTTATGGATTCAACTAGTGGTCTCTTGGCAGGGCAAACAAATGAGCAACTGCCGCACTCGATACAATCCATAGCGTGCAAGCTTTCAGCTTGATCAAAATTATCAAGTAAAGCATGAGCGCCGAGACTAGCAGGCATGAGATTTATTGGACAAACCTCTACGCACTTGCCACATCTTATACAGTTTGATGCTTCCGGCAACCTAGCTTCCGCTACGCTCAAAACCAATATACCTGAAGTACCCTTTATTACAGGAACATCAACATGGAATTGTGCAATACCCATCATTGGTCCACCTGCAATAATTTTTAATGGGGTCTCTTTAAAACCACCACATTGATCAATAATCTCTTTAAAAGAAGTACCAATCTTAACTAGCAGGTTTTTAGGATTGTTGATTCCTTCACCTGTTATTGTCACAATTCTTTCTACAAGAGGCATTCCTGTCTTTATAGCCTTTGATACTGCAGCAGCTGTACCTACATTGTTTACAACTACACCCGCATCAGCTGGCAAACCACCAGTTGGAACTTCTCTGTTTGTGCATGCATAAATAAGCTGTTTTTCTGCGCCTTGTGGATATTTTGCATGCAAAGCAACTACTTTGATTCCTGCCTTGCCAGACGCAGCCTTCTGCATTATTTCAATTGCATCCATCTTGTTATCTTCAATACCGATATAGCCCTTTGATACGTTTAATGCCTTCATTAATGCTTGAAGACCATAAACCACATCTTCAGGATTCTCTAACATTAGTCTGTGATCTGCTGTCAAATAAGGCTCACACTCAGCACCATTAAGTATAACAGTGTCAACATTCTTATCTGGCGGAGGTGCTAGCTTAACATGAGTTGGGAAAGCTGCTCCACCCATACCGACGATGCCAGCTTCCTTGATGATATTCTTGATATCATCTGCGGACAAGGATTCCAAGCTCCCCTTTGATTTTACACTTTCATGTATTGTATCCTGCATATCTGACTCGATAACAACACATGTAACCTTAGTACCACCACTGTACATTCTCGGTTCTATAGCAGTTACTTTACCAGACACACTTGAGTGGACTGGAACTGATACAAAGCCTTTTGCCTCACCAATTTTTTGTCCAACTTTCACTTCATCCCCGACTGCTACAACTGGATCACATGGTGCTCCAATATGCTGCTGCATTGGAATAACAACCACTTTAGGAGCATGGGCCTTTTCAAGCGCCAGCTTCTCAGTTGCTTTCTTGCTGTGTGGTGGATGAGTTCCGCCTTTAAACGTCAATTTTTCGTTACTCAATATGCTCACCCCTTGTAAATTATGAGTTTATTATTGCAGAACCTACTTCTGCTGTAGCTATAAGTGTAGCTAAATGCTTAGTGAAAATTAAAACTAATTAAACACTTTGCAATCTACGAAAGGCTATCTTAGTTGTTTATCATTTAAATAGAAGCCTTTCTTCAAACACATTGGAACACCCAATTCACCCTGATTTGCATGTTCTTTAATGTGTTCTATGAAAAGTTTCATTAATTAAAACTACTGATTAGAAACTTTTCAAATTTACATACATTATAATTAAATGCATACAAAAAATTGCTTGAGTCTTATTATAAACTCAACTGCTTTTCTTCGACATTATAGCATAAAATCCTGTATACATGATAATTTTTTATTTAACAATGCACTTCTACCTCAATAATCGCTTATTTTTCTATTTTTAACCATCATAATTAACGGCGTTGGATAGTTTTACTCTGATTGCAAATAATAATCTTGAGGTGATTTTTATATGATAATTATATATAACTGCTACGGCGGAACTCACTCGTCAATTTTGACTTCAGCTGTGCATCTAGGTTATCTTCCTTCTGATATTATACCCTCTAGGAAAGAAATTTTAAATACTAAATATTTTAATAAATTACAATATAAAGATATGGGTAAGTTAATATTTCATGGAGTAGATACGGAAGGAAACAAAGTATATACCATCGGAAGAGGAACTTCAAAGGCACTTATCCCCGCAATGATAAATTTAACTATGGATCTTCATAAGCTCTGTAACGTAGATGAATGCTTCGCTTATGTAAACACATCTGGTACTGTACCCTTTTCAATGACTATAGGAGGGCTCTTCTCACGTGGGCTTAAAGTAGATTTTATAGGAGTGCCACTCCTGACCATCGGTGCTCGTCGTTCTTATAAAAAGGTAATAGAGTTATCACAAAAAACAAAACAGTTGTGCAAGGAAAAGCCTGACAACTGCTTCATCATAGATATGAATAACAAAGGTCAAATCAGCACATATAACTGCTGATCTGACCTTTATATTTTTTAAGCCTTTATTATTGCTCCGAATGGACACTTTTCTAAACAAATACCACACTTCTCACATTTTTCATTGTTAATTAAATATGGTGTCTTTAGCTTACCAGAAATTGCAGTAACCGGGCATTGCTTTGCACAAATACCACAGCCTTTGCACTTTTCTTCGATAATAGTAAATTTAGCCAGGCCTTTACATACACCTGCAGCACATTTCTTATCATTTATATGAGCTTCGTATTCATCTCTAAAATATCTTAATGTTGAAAGTACAGGGTTTGGAGCTGTCTGACCTAGTCCGCAAAGAGCTGAATTCTTTATGGTATTAGCCAATGACTCAAGTTTTTCTATATCTCCTGTTTTTCCTTTACCTTCTACTATTCTGTCAAGTATTTCAAGCATTCTCTTTGTACCTTCACGGCATGGAGTACACTTTCCGCAGGACTCATCTACTGTGAAATCTAAGAAGAATCTTGCTATATCAACCATACAGTTATCTTCATCCATAACTATTAGTCCACCAGAGCCCATCATGGAGCCAAGTGCAATTAGATTATCATAATCGATTGGCACGTCAATGTGTTCAATTGGAATACATCCGCCTGAAGGACCACCAGTCTGAGCAGCTTTGAATTTCTTACCATCTGGTATACCGCCGCCTATTTCAAATATAACTTCTCTCATAGTTGTACCCATAGGTACTTCAACTAGACCTGTGTTATTGATTTTTCCACCTAATGCAAATACTTTAGTACCCTTTGATTTCTCTGTTCCCATTGACGCAAACCATTCCGCGCCATTGTTTATTATTTGTGCTATATTTGCATAAGTTTCAACGTTATTAAGTATTGTTGGTTTTCCAAACAAACCTTTTACTGCTGGGAATGGAGGTCTTGGTCTTGGCATACCTCTTTCCCCTTCTATAGAAGCAATAAGTGCTGTTTCTTCACCACATACAAAGGCACCAGCGCCGAGTCTTATTTCCAAATCAAAGTCAAAATTTGAATCCATTATGTTCTTACCAAGAAGCCCATATTCTCTAGCTTGGCTAATAGCAATGGCAAGTCTCTTAACTGCTATTGGATATTCAGCTCTAACATATACAAAGCCTTGGCTTGCACCAATTGCATATGCAGCTATTGTCATTGCCTCTATAACTGCGTGAGGATCTCCTTCTAAAACACTTCTGTCCATGAAGGCACCTGGATCTCCTTCATCGGCATTGCAAAGTACATACTTTTGATCCGCTTGGGATTTAGCTGCGAATTCCCACTTTGTACCAGTTGGGAAACCACCGCCGCCTCTGCCCTTAAGTCCTGATTTTTTGATTGTATCGATAACATCAGCAGGCTTCATAGTTGTCAAAACCTTCTCCAATGCTTTATAACCATCAAATGCGATATATTCATCAATAACTTCAGGATTTATAACGCCGCAGTTTCTAAGTGCAACTCTTACCTGCTTCTTGTAAAAATCAACTTCGTCAATTGACTTTATCATATCATTTTCTATTGTTTCAGCGTAAAGTAGTCTCTTAACAACTCTACCCTTTATTAAGTGCTCGTTTACGATTTCTTCTACATCTTCCGGCTTAACAAGACTATAGAAGGATGCTTCAGGATATATTATAACGATTGGGCCTAAAGCACATAAACCAAAACAGCCCGTTCTTTCCACTACAACTTCATTTCCAAGACCATTTTTCTTTATTAAATCTTCGAAGTTTTTTACTATTTGTTCTGAATTTGAGGATGTACAGCCAGTACCCCTGCAAATCATTACATGAGAACGATACATTTCCATTATATTGTTACCTCCCAACAGAATTCAATATGAGACCCCTCATGGTATTATTTATCTTCAGCTCCGATTGTGTACTCATCAACAACCTTGCCCTGCATAACATGCTCGTTTACTATTCGCATAGCCTTTGCAGCTGTGACTTTCACATAAGTTACTTTTTCTTCACCCGGTTTATAAACCTCAACGATTGGCTCAAATCTGCACATTCCTATGCAACCTGTTTGTGCAACAACTACATCTGCAAGATTATTCTTTTTAACCTCGTCCATTACGGATACAAGTACTGGTCTTGCTCCTGCTGCTATACCGCAAGTAGCCATACCTACTACTACTCTTGTACCAGTTCTATCTTTTCTGATATTAATAGAATCTAAGGTCTTTTTTCTTATTTCTTCTAATTCCTTAAGAGTTTTCATTTTACTACACCTCCACGCAAATTACTTAAACCCTCATTTATATAGTCTTTAACCCAATCCAGTACTTCCGGTGATGATAACGCAACTTCTTCACCTAGAGCCTGCCGTATTTCTCTTGTATCAAAGCAAAATTCCTCTTGGTCTATAATATGATTGTAAATAAAGTCTATATTGTCTGCTCCTATCAAAAGACATACCATAGTTTCTGCCATGTTGCCAATAGGAGCTCGGTCAATATGGCTGTGCTTAAATGTGCAAATAAGTTTTGTACCCACATTTATTTTAGATTCAATGAGTAAGTTTCCTTCACATCTTTGACAGGCTGCCAACATAAGAGGAATCCCTAGTCCAACCTTTCGGCTGGTTCTACTTGTGACAAAAGGATCTTTTACCTCTTCTGCTTGTACTGCATCCATACCACATCCATTGTCTTCCAACGTAATGGTCAAGATATCACTTGTTAAACTTTCATTTATTGTAAGCTTAATCAAGTCAGCATCTGCAGTTATTGAATTTTGAACAAGATCTAATATGTGAAGTGCTAATTCTTTCATGATTTATTCTTGATATTTTTTAATAATATCTAGTACATCTTCAGGAACTAGCTTTCCATATACATCTTCGCCTACAGTCATAACAGGCGCTAACCCGCAACAACCGATACATCTTGTAGCTTCTAGAGTGAACAATCCATCGGGAGTTGTTTCCCCTGCGCTAATCTTGATTTCGCCTTTAATTTTATCGATTATCCCTTGAGCGTTTTTAACATAACATGCTGTGCCAAGACAAACACCTATTGTATGCTTGCCGCGAGGTTTTAGTGTAAATCTTGAATAAAATGTTGCAACTCCATAGATTTCAGCCATAGATATGTTCAATGCTTCTGAAATCATCTTTTGTGCATCCTCAGGCAAATAACCAAATAGTTCTTGTGTTTCATTAAGAACCGGCATTAGTGGTCCCTGCATGTTTTTGTGCTCATTTATGATATGTTCCAACTTGTTTAGTTTTTCTTTGAATTCCATTTCAGTCATTAAAGAGTCCCCTCCTTACAATTTCATCATAATAATTATATATAATTGACATAAATTTATCAATTAAATAATTCATGTTAATTGTAACACATATTTGAGAATTTTTTAACAAGATTTTTTAAATTATTTGGTTTTTTTTTGATTTTTGCTAAATTATCCTATCTTGCCTCATTTTATTTAAATATTCTCACTTTTCTAAATCTTTCGAGTATTAACAAAGTTTTAGCCTATGGCCCCGTTTATGCTTGCAATGCCTCAAAAAGTCTACTGGCGCTTATATATTCCATTTCAATAAAAAACTCTCTTTCGCTGATATCCCACAAGTAATGTGCATCTGAGGATATTATATGCTTATAGGTTTTTATAAATGGCATCTTTTCTATAGCTGATTCCAACTTTGTATTTTTTGAAATCTCCACTGCATCTACTTTCAAATTTGGAGGTATAAAGCCTAAATTTGAGATAATGCTATAGCCTGATCTATCAATATGTGCTGGTATACACATGCCATCATACTTACTCATCAACTCAAAAATTTCATTTATTGAATATGTGCTGGAAGCAAGTAATAACTTCTCTAGCTTTCCGGTTATATTATCTGCTGCATCCATAATTAACTGATTGCCAAACAACGCTTCATTACTTTGAATGTTAGGAAGAGAAGCATAAATAAGCTCTCCAAATTCCAGCGCTTGTTCTATCTTTTTGAATAAACAAATTAAATGAACTTCTTCTTTGCTCTGCACTTCGATGCCCGGTATAACCATCAAACCCTTATTACGCCCTGCGTTGATAACAGCCTCCACATTGGCGCAGCTGTTGTGATCAGTAATAGCAATTAGATCCAAGCCCTTTAGAAGCGCCATGTTTACTATATTGTTAGGTGTCATGTCATTATCTCCACAGGGAGACAACGCCGTATGAACGTGCAAATCAACAGCAAATTTCATTTTATAGCCCAAAACCCATTTTATTAAGTGCTATAGCTATTTCATAGGAATTCATCGAAGTTGAAAGTATTGGAATGCCTTCTTCATTGGCTTTTTTTATTGCATCATCGTCCATTTTTATATCTTCGGGAACAATTACACAACCTAAATCAAGAAGTGATGCTACAGCAACTACATTTGCATGTGACATTACAGTTATCCACGCATCCCCTTTATTCGCATGAGACATAACCCAACTTAAAAGATCGCAAATATATACTCCGCTGATTTCCCTATCCATTTGATCTACGCCTGCAATCACTGTTGCATTAATCATTTCACATATATTTTTTATCATATTTAGACCTCCTAATAAAATATTTAGCTAAACTTTCTTCTTCTTAAAAGTTTCCATTGTCTTTACTATACATATGGACTTTTGATTTTCGCCCTTGACAATGTCCTCAGCAAAAGCCCTACAGGTTGGTGCTCCGCAAACTCCACAATCCAAGCCAGGAAGATGCTTTAGTATTTCCTCAATCATTTCCATTTTCTTCATTGACACAGAAATATCCTTATCAAGCTTCATTATGGCTCTAGGCTCTATTGGTTCTGTAAGACTAATAAATCCCTCTTCATACATCTTAATGTATTCTTTAATCTGCTCTTCTGTGGTTTCCATACAAGGCAAATCCCTTGCCAAGCTTTGCAATTTTGCCTTTGCAATATACGGATTTTCTATTGTTAAGGGTCCGCCTATACATCCTCCTACGCAAGCCATACCCTCAAAGAAATCCAAACCTTCTAGTCTGCCTGTCTCAATCTCTTCTAATACCTTTATAACTTCATTTATACCATCAACTGCAATATAATTTTCTACTCCGGCAGCTTTTGATTGTCCACCTATAATAGACCATTCCATAGATTCCCTGGTACTGAGGGTAGTTTTCGTATCAGCTGCTATGTTTAGGTTCCTTACAATATGACCATATATGTCTTTCATCGATATTGCTGCATCTATATAGGATTTTTCAATTCCCAGGGGATTTCTGATACTTGTTACCCGTGCGGTGCATGGAGTTATAAATACAACTCCTATATCAGAAATATCAAGCCCGGTACGCTGTACCGCATCCCTTTTAGCCAGTCTAGCTGTAATTTCTATAGGTGTTTCGATATCAATTACATTTGGCAGCAAGTCAGGAAATCTAATTTGTATAAGTCTTAATATTGCTGGGCAGGAAGAATTGATAAGGGGCCTTTCAATTTTATCTTCCTTTAGTATTTTTTCACGTGTAACCTTAGTAATTATTTCCGTTCCAATTGTAGCTTCATAAACCTCATCAAAGCCTATTTCTTTAATGGCTGTCAGCATGGCACTAATTCCTACCTTATTTGCAAACTGCCCATAAAGTACTAAGGATGGAATGGCTATTTTATATTTGAAGTTTTGTAAAACAGATAACTTATCAGTAACTGCATTTTTAGCATGGTTAGGGCATATTCTGATGCACTCACCACAGTCAATACATTTTTCACCAATGATTCTTGCTTTTCCATCCCGGAGTCGAATTGCTTCGGTAGGACATACCTTTAGGCAGCTGGTGCAGCCAATACATCTGTCCTCTTGCAGCACAACGGAATGAAAGTACTTGTTATCCACGTTATCACCTGCTTTCATATATACATGTGCATTGTTATTGTAGTTCCTATACCTACAACTGATTCTACCTCAAACTTATCAGCGCACTTTTCCATATTCGGCAAACCCATACCAGCGCCAAATCCCATTTCACGCACCTTATCAGATGCAGTGGAGTAACCTGCCTGCATCGCAAGCTCTATATTTGCAATACCTGGTCCTCTATCCTTTGCTGTTATCTTAATGCTATTCGTGTCAATATCCAAATTAATTACTCCGCCTAAAGAGTGTATAACTATATTAATTTCAGCTTCATAGGTTGAAATTGCTATTCTTCTAATAATTGCTGCATCTATGCCAAGTTGCCTAAGTATTTTTTTTATGCTGCTTGAAGCCTCTCCAGCTCTGTCAAAGTCATCTTTTTCTACATTAAATGTATATTGCATTAAATTCATTATAATATATTACTCCTTTGACTTTATATTTTTGTTCCCTCAAGCCCATTACTGTACAATTTTCCTGAAGCAGTATACATTGTGTCTGTGGTCAGCATTAATATGATATTATTTTCCATCGCCAATTTCACCAAGTCTTGATCTGGTCTTTTACCCCTTACAAATATAATTGCATTCAGATCTGCCATTTCTGCTGTCCTTATAACTTGTGTATTTGTTAGCCCCGTAAGTAGGACAGTTTTCTCTTTTACATAGGCAAGTACATCACTCATTAAATCGGACCCAAAAGCATAATTCACCTCATTGTTAAGAAGCTCTCCCCCGCAAAGTATCTCTGCGCACAACAATTCTTTTATTTCATTAATCTTCATATGATTACCCCTTTCTGTATACTATTTATATCAATAGCTTATTATAAAACTTCCTTAATGCTTCTCCTTGATTCATTAAACTATTCTGCAATTTGTAGTAATCATAGCTTCTATCTGTTCCTAGCTTGTCTACCAACAACTCATTAACTAAAATCTCCAGACTCTCTTTATAGACAATATTATCTGATGTCTTTACGTCTTTTAGATAATTTAGCATAATAATCAATCTTTCTTCTTGTTCTATTATAATCTCTAGACTTTTTTCGCTTACAGCCTTTCCTGAATATAGACTTTCCAGGCTTAAAGCAGCCTTTTCATTTAATATCTTCAATGCAGCTGTATCAACCGCCGATGCGATATCGACCAAGTTATTATCCATATCGTCGTACTTTATATTTGCACCATTAACATTAAAAATACTTAATGAGCTTTCGATTCCCTTTCTTTTGAGATATTTAACTGCAGTATTGGCTTGAGATTCATTTATAAACAAACCATAGGCTACTAAATATCCCTGTTCCTTGACGATAAATCCATTCAGTTTCTTTTTTTTGAGCATTGCTATTTGTGTCTCTGCATCCTCATATTTTTCATACTTCTTTATTTCAACCCTAAAAAACTGTTTGGCATTTATATCAAATTTATATTTGAAGGTGTTTACTGCCTGATCTTTAGCAGTAAATGCAGTTGTAAGATCAATTCCTTTATCTCTATTCAATGAAAAATATATGACAAAAGAGCTAATTACAGCTGCTGCCGGTATTATTATCAAAAATAATAATAATACATTCCGGGAAAATAACTTTTTATTTCTTTTTTTGTTTATTCTTGAAATTCTCATTATATTACCTCGTATATTATTGAATTTATCACAAATTGTATTTGTATTCAACTTATTAATATGGTTGTACTATATGAGATACATGTGCACTAGCCTCTAACAATAAATATGAGAAAACTATAATGATTGGCTTTTATAATCAGCTTAAGCTTGTCTTGAATTTTTGATGCTTTTGTTCTAAAATAATAGTAAGGGGTTGATTTAATGTCTAATGTGTTAAACGGTATACTCAGGCAAAAAATGATGGAAATCCAAAGTCAGTTGCCTGCCTTTGTAAAGCTTGTCAAGGATGATCCCGTAAGCTTTAATGATGTATTGACTTCTGAAGTTAACCAGACTAATAATTCAACCGTTGCCTCACCTGATGCTATAGGCAGTGTTACGTATAAGGGTGATTTCAACGAAATTATTAATAACGCTTCAAAAAAGTATAGTATCAATAGCTCCATAGTTAAAGCTGTCATAAAAGCTGAGTCTAATTTCAATCCAGGTGTTGTGTCTTCAGCAGGCGCCATGGGCTTAATGCAGTTAATGCCTGATACTGCAAGATCCTTAGGGGTAAGCGATGCATTTGACCCTACTGATAATGTCGAAGGCGGAGTCAAATATCTTAAAGAAATGTTAGATAAATTCGGTGGTAATTTAGAGTTAGCCTTGGCCGCATATAATGCAGGCCCTGGAAATGTCGTCAAATACGGTGGTATTCCGCCATTTGAGGAGACTCAAAATTATGTTGCAAAAATAATGGGCTATATAAAGAATAGGACTTTTGAAAAATAACCTTATGGATATTTTCTCAAGTCCTTTTTCATTATAATAAAATCTTCATTTTTATTGTTTAGTTTAATATATTGTTCAATGGTTCTTATATAGTTAAAGCCCATCTTACTCCAAAATCCCCGACCAATTCCATTTCCAGATAAAATACCAATGGACACGGCTTTTATGTCATAGGTATCCTTTAGCATTTTTATGATTGATTTGACAACTTTGGTGCCAATTCCGTTATTTTGAAAGCTATTGTCTATTAGGATTGAAGAAATCCAAGCTTCCTCGTTGTTGTCATAATCTATCCTGCCTTTTATTACACCAACCATCTTTTTCTTATTACTCTGTGGATCACAGGAAAATATACAAGCAAAAAACTCATGACTGTTTACCAATACCTCCATATATTTTTGTTTAATATCTTCAAGAGACATTGGCCTATCTATGCCTGTAGCATAAATATTTATTTCGTTTTGATTGTATAGCTTCAATAAATCCTCCAAGCTTTCCTTAGTAACATCTTTGAAGCATAAGTTTTCCATTTTAAGATTTATCGTTAACATACTATCACCATAAAATTCACTCCGTAAAATAGCTACAGTGTTCTGATTACTATTAAGTAATATATAAAATTATTCTACATAATCAATCAAAATCCTTTTTTAATAGCCTTTACGATATCTGATTTAAATTGATATTAATATTGGCACCAATATTGGTACAAGTGTCGATAGTACTACACCTGTTATAAATGATATCACCGCAGTATTTGCATCCGTTGCTTTTGATATAATAGGCAATGAAGTATCCATAGCCGTCGCTCCGGCAGGTGCGATGGCCTCAAGCTTGCCTATATATTTTGCTATGTAAGGTATACTAACTAAAGCAAAAACTTCTCTGCAAACGTTGGTAATGAACGCTAGAGCTCCGACTTCTGCACTGTACTTGGATAGTACAATAGCTGATAATGAATACCATCCAAAGCCTGCTCCTATGGCGCTGGATTCATTTATAGGCAAGCCCAAGACAAAGCCCCCAAACATGCTTCCCACAATGCTTCCCAGGGCGACTCCAAAGGGAATCAGTAGTATCTTGTATCCCTTAGACTTGATTTGACTAATGATTTCTTTATTTCTACCTATATCCATTCCGACGAAAAATAGCAAAAGACATAATCCTATGTCGATAATCAAGCCTATATGTGCTGCAAAAGCTTCAGGAAATAAAAAAAGTCCTGAAAGTATCCCAGCAATGACAGTCAATATTATACTAAGACTCATCCTGCTTTACCGCCTTTTCCTTATATTTAAAGAATATTGATACAAGCTTTACAGCAGCAACACTTAGTATTATTGATGACAATGAAAGCACTATTGCCTGAAATCCCAGCCTGCTGAATTCACCTATTATATCGTCATTTATACCAATATTTACTCCCATAATGAATAATAGTAATAGCAAGCTAGCATATTGCAGCTTTGAAAGGTTCTTTTCCACCATTGCATTTAGCAGACCTTTATTGCTTATTAATGCCCCTGCCAAAATTATTAGTATGTAAAATATAATCCTCACTAGTACACCCCCGTAAAATATTATATTCATCTTATATGCTATCAGAAATGCTGAAATGGTTCAACGAAAAACAAACAATTGCTTTTTAGAAGATAAAACTTCAAAAAACAAAACGACAGAAAAATCATTCTGCCGTTTTAAAAAATATGGGGATTTTGATATGTGCTATGCCTTCTTATTTCTGGTCTTAACGTCAAATATTACTGCAGCTACTAATACTGCACCTCTGATTATATATTGATAGGATATATCTACACCCATCAAGTTCATACCATTTATCAAGGATGCCATAACAAAGGCACCTATTATTGAACCTGTTACTTTACCTACTCCGCCGGCAGCTGAAACACCGCCAACATACGCTGCTGCAATAGCATCCAACTCAAACAGGGTTCCTGCCGTCGTCGTCGCCGACTGAAGCCTCGCTGTAAATAAAATTCCCGATAAAGCTGCCAACATACTCATGGAACTAAATACAATAAGTGTAATTTTATTTACATTTATACCACTTAACTTCGCTGCATCAGGATTTCCACCTACTGCGTATATATGTCTGCCCAGTACAGTTTTGTTTGTAATAAAATTATAGATAAGTACGACAATGATAACAACTATAACTGTCCAAGACAATCCGTTATATCCGGAAAGTGTCCATGTAATATATCCAATAACAGATGAAACAAACAAAAGTTTAATTGTAAACATTAAAGTAGATAAAACTTCAAAATTATACTTTAGCTTATCTCTTCGACTATTAATTTCACTCCAGATATAAAGTCCTATTGCCACTACACCTATTACTAAGGTCAGCGTATGAATACCACTTATATGTGCTATATCAGGAATGAATCCATTACCTATAGCATTAAAGCTTTTGTTTGGTATAATTATAGTTCCTGTACCTGAAGTCACTCTGAGTAGGGCTCCCCTGAATACAAGCATACCTGCAAGAGTTGCCACAAAGGATGGGATACCCATTCTGGTTACCAAAAATCCTATAAAGACTCCAATTAGAGCACCACCAGCTAGAACAATAAATATAGTTGCCCACACTGGCATTGCTGCCTTTGTCAATAATATTGCTGCAACAGCTCCTAAGAAACCTGCAACAAAGCCAACAGAAAGATCTATATGTCTTATTATAAGTATTAGGGTCATACCAACAGCTAATACTGCAATATACCCAGTCTGATTGATCAGATTGCTTATATTTCTTGATGACATAAACAATCCATCCGTTGCAATGGAGAATGTCAGCATTATGACAACCAGAGCAATGTACATACCGTATTCACGTATATTTTGTTTCATTAATTTCTTCGCTTCATTAATAACTCCCATAACCAAGCCTCCTAATTAGTTGCCATTTCCATGATCTTTTCTTGAGTTGCGTCTTTTGACAGCAGCTCACCGGCAATTTTTCCTCCTGAAACTACATATATTCTATCACTCATACCCAGAATTTCTGGTAGTTCAGATGAAATCATAACTATACTCATTCCCTGATCCACAAGCTTGTTCATAAGTGTATATATTTCAAATTTAGCACCTACGTCAATGCCACGAGTTGGTTCGTCCAATATAAGCACTTTTGGACCTACAAACAGCCACTTTCCTAAAGAAACCTTTTGTTGATTGCCGCCGCTTAGGTTCCCAACCTTTTGTTCTACACTGGGTGCTTTTATATTTAATGAGGTTTTGTAATGATTTGCTGCTTTTACTTCTTCGTTATTATTTACTATGCCTTGTTTTGTTAAGGACTTTAGATTTGCTATAGTAATATTTTGTTTGATATCATCTATCAAAATCAAGCCGTTCCCTTTTCTATCCTCTGTTACATAAGCGATTCCTGCTTTAATTGCTTCATGGGGATTTCTAAAGTTCTTTTTTTGTCCCATTACAAATAAATCACCCTTGATTCTATAATTTCCTGGATTTCCAAAAATGCTGTGGGCAAGTTCAGTACGACCTGCGCCCATCAAGCCTGCAATCCCTATAATTTCACCTTTTCTAACATTAAAATCCAAGCCAGTAAGTATATCTCTTCCTAGTTCTGGATTATAAGCATGCCAATCTCTAACTTCAAGAACAATATCTCCAAAATCCTTACTATCTCTTTTGGGGAAAATATTGTCGATTTCACGGCCTACCATGTGCTTTATTATTTTACTTTCAGAAATCTCACCCTTCGCCGCTGATAAAGAGCAAATTGTTTGTCCATCTCTAAGTACCGTAACAGTATCTGCAATTGCTATAACTTCCTTAAGCTTATGGGATATCATTATGGATGTTACCCCCTGCTCCTTGAGCTCTCTAAGCAGCCTTAACAGATTCTCGCTATCATCCTCGTTTAAGGCAGCTGTTGGTTCATCTAATATTAAAAGCTTTACATCCTTACTAAGCGCCTTTGCAATTTCAACTAATTGCTGTTTACCGACACCTAAATCCTTAATCTTAGTTGCAGGATTAACATTGTTCAGCTTTACCTTTTTTAGCATCTCTCCAGCTCTCTTTATGGTCTCATTCCAATCAATCATTCTACCTTTTGTTAACTCATGTCCCAAAAATATGTTCTCATAAACAGGCAATTCAGGAATTAGAGCCAACTCTTGATAGATAATTGCAATTCCTGCTTTTTCACTATCACTTATACTTAACAGCTTTTGTACTTCACCATTAAGAACTATGTCCCCAGAATATTCACCAAAAGGGTATACTCCGCTTAAAACCTTCATCAGCGTTGATTTACCTGCTCCATTTTCTCCAACAAGGCAGTGAATTTCACCTTTCTCAACCTGAAAATTAACATTATCCAAGGCTTTTACCCCTGGGAATGTCTTTGAAATATTTCGCATTTCTAAAATATTTTTATTCATAGCTTTACTCGCTCCTCAATTAAGCATATCAACAAGTCTCAGATTTAGCCTATTATGTTGAAATATTCACTCTGATAGTTGAATAGTGATAGACAAGTCTATCACTATCCACCAAATCATTATATTAATTAATTATTTACTTTAAGTTTGTAAAATCTGAAGCTGGGTAATAACCTGAGTCAACCAATGCTGCTTTAACGTTGTCACCATTAACAACTACAACTTCAGTTTGCTTAGCTTTTACATCAATTTTGCCGTTATTGTATGAACCTGTTGTTTGTGGATCTTTTCCATCAAGTATAGCTACTGCCATTTCGATTGAATCCTTAACAAGTGTACGAACATCTTTGAACACTGTCATTGATTGCTTACCATCTATAATGTATTGAACAGATGCCTTTTCAGCGTCTTGACCAGTTACTTTATAGCTTGTAACAGCTTTATCAGTTCCGAATGCATCAGCTATAGCACGAGCTGTACCATCGTTTGGAGCTAGAATAAATACGTTGCCCTTGTCAGCAGCTTTTGCTGATGTTAAGTGTGCTTCTGCCTTATTCTTTGCTTCATTGAAGTCCCAGTTAGTAGTTACTTGACCAATTATTTTGCCCATTTCATCTCTGCTAAGCTTTGCATTAGCTTGTAGTGCAACTGCTTCGCTTGAATTCTTAATTACGAATGTGCCGTCTGCAATCTTAGGTTGTAGAACATTCCATGCACCTTCGAAGAATAAGAATGCGTTGTTATCTGAAGCTGCTCCAGCATATAAGTATAATGGATTGCCAGTACCAGTTGCTTGTTCAACTAGGTATTTAGCTTGAGCTTCACCAACAGCTATGCTGTCAAATGTTACATAGTAATCAACTGCATCTGTGCTAGTTATTAATCTGTCATAAGCAATAACCTTGATGCCTTCTTTTTTAGCTGCTTCTACTGCAGCTGCAGCAGCGCCACCATCTTGTGGACAGATTATAAGTACTTTGATTCCCTTTGCTATTAAAGCGTCAACGTTCTCTTTTTCTTTTGCTGAAGAACCTTGGCTAAATAGTATTTCTACTGAGTGATTAGTAGCTTTTAATGCTTCTGTGAATCTAGTCTCATCTTGTACCCATCTTGGCTCATCCTTTGTTGGCAATACGATACCAACCTCAACTGTGTTTGCGTTTTCAACTGCTGGTGCAGTTGTATCAGTTGCCGCTGGTGTGCTTTGACATGCTGTCATAGCAAAAAGCATTGAGAACGCTAATAAAAGAACTAATAGTTTTTTCATTTTTTCTTCCCCCTTTTTTTTACCGTCCAATTTTTTTTGGCGGTTGTGTACGTAAAAGACTACATTTACTGCAGTTATATTCACATTATTCCATAAATTATACCTTGTGTCGCTGTAGCCTTTTGCTGTACTTCATAACAATTTAGTGAACTTCCTAAAATCATAATCCTTATAGTAATATTTTGCGATAAAAAAATACAGCTTGCCTATATAAAGCAAGCTGTTTCAATCATTTTCTATATATTTCTTCTTTTATATGAAACCCATCTCTTACAATCGTTTCATCAATATTTTCCTTATCAACGGCTGTTGGATCTAATACATAATAATTTACATCATATCTACCATCATTTATATATTGATTTACATTCAATGGCTCTTTCTTAACCAGCTTTATTGCCATCTTTATTGTAGCCTCTGCTAGTTTTTCAATAGGCTTGTATATTGTCATAAGCTGAGTACCTTCAACAATTCTTTGGCATGCTGTCAAATCTGCATCCTGACCAATTACTATGATGTCCCCAGTCATTCTATGCTCAGAAAGTGCTTCAACTACACCCTCTGCCAAGCTATCATTGCCTGCAATTACTCCGTTTATCTCTATTTTTTTCTGTAGGGCATCATCTACGACCTTAAATGCATATTCCTTCAACCAGTTAGCCGCCCACTCTTCTCCGATAATATTAATTTTTCCGTCTTCCACAAGGGGCTGTAATATTTTATCGTAGCCCTGCTTAATCATTTTGGTATTGTTGTCCGTCTTTGCACCATTAATGATAAGCAGATTTCCAGTCTTCATGGTTTTGACAATGCGCCTTGCCATCAACTCTCCAACTTTTACATTATCAAAGGTAATATACAAATCAACATTTGAATTCAGTACCAATCTATCATAGGAAATCACCGGGACGCCCTGCTTCTTGGCCATTTCAACTGCTGTAGCGGCTTTATTCAGATCGTTGGGTACTATTATAAGTACATCTATGTCCTGCTCTAACAGATATTTTACTTGTTTTAATTGGTCCTGGTCATCGTTGTTTGCATTTTGTACAATAATATCTGCACCTAACTCACGGGCTTTGGCCATTAAAATATCTCTATCCTTAATCCATCTATCTTCCTTCAAAGTCCCCAGGGAAAAACCTATCTTAATTTTGCTGTCCCCTTCAAGAATCTTTTGCTCCCCATCTATAGCATAAGCATCCGGTGTATTCATAGTTCTTGCGATTGAATACACTAGGCCTATAAATACAATAACAAGTATGGCAATGATTGAATTCTTGAGAATTTTACTCTTAACCAATATTATCACCTCTTAGGTTAGATGCAGTTCTATATTCTGTCGGGGTCATCCCAGTTACCTTTTTAAATATTTTACAATAATAGTTAGGATCATTGTAGCCAATTTTATGACATACTTCCTTGATGCTAAGCTTATTATTTTCTAGGAAGCTCATTGACTTTTCGATTCTTAAATCAGTAAGGTAGTCAACGAAATTTTTCCCAACTTCATCTTTAAAAACCTTACTAAAGTAGTGATAGCTTAGATTTACACTTTTTGCAGCGTCATCTAAGGTTATATTTGCAAAATAATTATTATTAAGATACTTTAATACCTTAGGTATAATGCCATCAATCTCACTTCTGATTTGTTCTTGAATTTCTACTGCCAGTTCAGTAATAATGTTTATAAACTGACTTTCAAGCTCTTCCTTCGTATGAATCTTTAAAATACTTAGTATATAGGATTGCTTTGAATTCGTAAAAATGTTTACCTTATAGGGTAAGTTTTTTTCGATTACAAATAACAAATCAATCAACTTCGATTTTATCTTATCTAAGTCTTCCCTATAGTTGTTTACCATCCATACATAAATATCTTCAAATACTTCCTTTGCCCCACTAATATTTCCTGTAAGCATTCGGTTGGCAAAGCTGGTCTCCTTGTGCAAAGGATAGGTGTCCAATACATTATTGGAGGGTATAATATCCTCAAAGTGCATTATAGCTTGCCCGCTAGGTACAGAAGCCGCCATATACGCCTCATTGCAGGATTTATAGATACTTCCTACCTCATACCTTCTGCCAATTCCAATTCTATAGCTAAAATTAGCTCCCAGCTTTAGCCTTTCCATTAACTTCTTAGCAATATCAATAGAAAGATTCCTTGTTTCATAGGGGTCTATTGTTTCATTTACGGGTATAAAGGCAGTTATTCTGTCCAAAAGGGGATTCCCTATCAGACAAGGGCATAGCCTCTTAAGTTCCATGTAAAAGGACTCATAAAAGCTTTGCTTCTCCAAACTCAATTTGAAATTGTCTTCTTTTGCCTTACATTCGAAATTGTCTAAAAGCACAGTAATTGCATAGCCTTGTCTAAGTCTTATATTAAATACATCCTCATAGAATTCAATTTCCCTTATAGTACCTAGATTAAGCAGCTGATAAGAAATAAATTGGCCCTCTAAAACAGGAATAATCCGGTTTATGCGTTCTTTTAACTCAACTTCTCTTAGCAAATTCTTGCGCTTTTGATTAATTTCCGTATTCAAATTATTTAGAGTATCTATAACCTTCGCTTTATTTATGGGTTTAAGCAAATACTCTGAAACCCCCATATTGATAGCTTCTTTGGCATAGTCAAAAAATTCATAAGCAGTTATTATTACAAATAAGGCATTGCTGTTTGCAGCCTTTATTTGCCTGATTGCCTCCATGCCATCAATTCCCGGCATATGGATATCCATAAAAATAACATCAGGTTTTAGTTCAATAGCTTTTTCTATAGCTTCTCTTCCAGAACATGCAGTCCCTACAATATTCACATTGGTCATGTTCTTTGTTATAATCATTTTTAAAGAATCTAACACTAGATATTCGTCATCCGCAATTAACAGCTTTATCATCTATATTCACACCCTTACCACTCACATTAGTGCTGCTAGGCAGCCTTAGAGTAACCTTTGTTCCACTTCCAATTTCACTATGAATACTAATAATTTCATTGAAATCTTCTATATTGAAAAGCAACTGCAGCCTATGCAATACATTGCTTATTCCAATTCCGGTTACGTGCCTTTTCTTCATGCTGTTCTCTTCATCAAAGGATAATATTGAATCAATGCAGCTTGAATCCATTCCCATGCCATTGTCTATAACCTCAATAATAATACTGTCATCCAAAAGCTTTACATTTAAATGTATTTCGCCATTTCTTTCTAGACTCTGCAAACCATGTATAAAAGCATTTTCCACGATTGGCTGAATCACAATACGCGGAATCATGATACCCAATGCAGCTTCATCTATATCAGTGTAAAACTCTATTCTACTGCCGAAGCGTGTCTTTAGTATCTGCATATAGTTTTTAACGTATTGAATTTCATCACGGAGGGCAGTAAGTTCATCAATATTCCTTAGGTTATATCTGAACAAATGGGCTATGTTCTCAATAAACTCTGAGGATTTATCTGCGCCTTCGATAATTGCCAGCTGCGCTGCCGCGTTTAGGGTGTTAAAAAGGAAATGCGGGTTTATCTGTGATTGTAAAAACTTTAAATCCGCTTCCTTTAGAAGGCTTTTCATTTTTAAGTTTTGCATTTCCTGTTCTTTAAGCCTTTTTTCCACCTCTGCCTGACTTTTTAGTTCATCTATATAGTCTCTTATACTTTTAACCATCTTTATAAATGCTCCGGCCAATATATCGGTCTCATCCCCGGTATGTGTTTGAGTCAATTCTATATCGAAGTCCCCCTCAGCAATTTTCTCTGCTGAATGGGATAGCTCTGTAATAGGCTTTGTTAAACGATAGGTCGAAACAATGGCAATATATAAATTCACTAGCACTGCTGCTATAATAATCAATAGGTTTAAATAGCTTATAAAGCTCATGCTTCTATTTATATTCTCGTATTTCTCTGATCCGGTCTTAAGCTTGTTGTCTAGGAGCTTATTATTATAAAGCTTTATATACTCACTAATCTCATTTGACCTCTGAAAATTTGCTATATATTTACTGCTGATTCTTCCACGCTTGGCTTGAACCGCGTTGTCCGTCTCTATAACCAGCTCGTCTATCATATTTCCTACATCTTTAAGAAGCACCAATTCATAATTGTACTCCGCGACCCTTGGTATCTTCCTAGATAACTCTTGGAGATTATTATAATGGGTATAATAATTCAATAAGTTTTCTGAGGATGCGGAAGTCAAGTACTTCTCAAGTTCTGTCATTAATGAGTTAACATCATTATTCAAGTTATTCAGATAAGCGTAATCGGTTATAATGCTGTTGGTATTTCTAAGTACTACCTTCGCATTATAATATGAAAAAATGCTTATAGACCCCAGTAGTAATATGGTTAGTAGAAAGTAGACTATTAACTTTTTTCTAATCCCTATATATGTGAATATCCCATGACCCATTTTTTCACCAACTATCTCAATTTATCGTCTAGCTTGACTTCTATTCTGCCATTTTATCGCTGCTTAGATTTCTTTTGGTAATTACTTTAACTTGTGTATCAATGAAACTAGGTATGCTTTTTCCATCCTTGACGTCGACTAAAGCTTTTACGCTTTCATAGCCCATTTTATATGGATCACTTGCTACAGTTCCATATATTATTTCTTTATCAATATAACGGACTATTTCCTCGGAATTTCCATAGCCTACCAGTACAATTTTGCCTACTCTGCTTCTATCAACAATCAGCTGTGCTGAACCTAAGGTATCTGCAGAGCTAAATGTAAAAATTGCATTGATGCCTTCATCGCTGTCTATTATGGTCTGAGTAATTTCCTCCGCACTTAAAATCCCCATTTTGGAGGTATAGGTCTTAACAATTATCATTTCAGGATATTCCTTTAAGGTACTGATAAAGCCATTCATCTTAAGATTATGCTCTATTGCATCCTGTTGCAGGTCACCGTTTGATATTACTGCAACTTTTGCCTTGGCGTTTGTTGCTTCAATCAATAATCTCGCTGCTTCCTTCCCTAGTTCAAAGCTGTTTGTACCAGCAAATGCATATCTTTTACTCTCACTATCATCATTTTCCACGGTTATAACAGGAATTCCATGGTCATAGGCCTTATCAATTGCACCAGTAAAACCAATACCGCTAGGAGCATGGGTGATAATTCCATCAACCTTTGAAATAACAGCTATATCCATAAACTTTAATTCTTCCAGGGGATTATTAAAACGCGGCACACTAAATTCAACCACAACATTGTTATCCTTAGCCGATTTTTCAACGCCTTGCATTACTTCATTCCAAAAGGGATCTACAGAATTTTGTGCAATAAAGTAAAAATGGTATCGCGGCTTAGAGATATATGGTTTTATTTCCTCTCTTTGCAGCCAAAATAGTACTAAGCCTGCAGTTATAACCAACAATGTCAGTATCAAAATAGCATGTCCATATAAAAATTGCGAAAATCTCTTAATTAAGTTCATTGGTCAAATACTCCTCTTCCCGAGACAATATTATTTTATTATATCATATACCGTAATTGTAATATAGCATTGAAGGACGCACTCTGATATACTTTTTATGAAAATCAAAATATAAGGAGTCATATTATGAACGAAGAAAAAAACTACATGTCCAAAAACGACTTTGATTATGAAGAGGATACCTATGATCGCTTAAAAGATTTATATAAAAGTAACAATAAATCTCAAGGCTTCACCAATAAAGCAACGATGAAGAAAACTGAATTTGATTATGAAGAGGATGCTTATGAACCTGAGGAAAATAGATAAAAGCTTCATGTTCTAATAACTTTAAATCTACTTTAATTCATCTGATAATTATTAACAAATTCTATAGAATCAATGCTACCTTTATTGTCATAATAGTATGATATAGCTAAGTAAATCTTTTTCAAACAGCTCCTCAATGCGTACTTAAATGAATTTCTATTGCATATCACACAAAATGGCATACTCGCTTTTTATGTAATATGCTTAGGTCGCTTACTTATATAGCCTAGTCTTCCATTCTAATGATACTTCAATAAATGATCCACTCATTTAAAATTTGTCCTGTTTGATAGTTACACATTCAATATATATCTTTTCAATTGCATATATTTCTCCCATAACAGGGATATATTCTGTGAATGTATCCCTATTGTCTATTGCTTTATTGATTTCCATTTACCATCAAATTACATTTAATTAATATCACTGCATCTTTTAAATTGGTGAATCTTAAAAAATTATTTTAATGAAAGATTTGATGTTACTACTGGGTATAAAGATTCCTTAATAATAGTGTAACAACTTGTGTACATGCCTCATATATAAATAGTGAGTTAGTAAATAACTACTATTTTTGAGAAAGGAGGAGACATATATCCAATGAGTAAAGAAAAGATCTCTTACAAAGAACGCATCAGATTAGCTTATTATAACAAGAAAAAAGAAGCTGTTGACTGCATCGACGAAAAGCATCATGATCAAAAAGATGTCTGTAATGGTGGAATGCATAATGATCAAAAAAACGGCTGCAAACATGATAATAAATGCCAAAAATGTCCAAAATGTCCCCAAGGTCCCCCTGGCCCTCCAGGTCCGCGAGGCTCACATGGTCCAGAAGGTGAAAAAGGAGAAAGAGGTAAGAAGGGTAAGAAAGGTGCGACTGGCGATATTGGTCCAAGAGGTCCACATGGACCAGAAGGCGAAAAAGGTGATATAGGTCCTACTGGTTCTACAGGTGCTACTGGCGCTACTGGTCCTGCTGGTTCTACTGGTCCTGCTGGCTCTACTGGTGCTGCCGGTTCTACTGGCTCTACTGGTGCTACCGGTTCTACCGGTTCTACCGGTTCTACTGGTCCTTCTGGTCCTTCTGGTTCCACTGGTCCTTCTGGTGCTACTGGTCCTGCTGGTGCTACTGGTCCTGCTGGTGCTACCGGTCCTGCAGGTTCTACTGGTCCTGCTGGCTCTACTGGTTCTACTGGTCCTGCTGGTTCTACTGGTCCTGCTGGTTCTACTGGTCCTGCTGGTTCTACTGGTCCTGC